>ERZ772928.58-NODE-58-length-50360-cov-8.403837_pt1 | contig 50360 bp, 81 predicted proteins | sample MGYA00511686_ERZ772928 | MGnify/ENA primary metagenome ERZ772928 (study PRJEB29015, sample SAMEA2738063) | human oral metagenome | biome: human oral; feature: human-associated habitat; material: saliva | place: China | collected 2219 ... | reverse complement strand
TTTACTCTTTTGGCTATGTGGATTATATCTGACTCATCATTACAATATCCCATGTATGACATATGACCTGTACACCAATACTCCCCTGTTTCTAGTACTTCAATTGTTAAACTAAGGTAAACCTTTTGATATATTGTACCAGAAAAACTCATACTACTAATATAGGTATGATGTATTGTTAATGATGTACTATTTATATATTCTTCTATTTTACTAAATCTCTTATCTATCAACTCTTTTATCTTCTCAATCATTTCTTACTCCTCACTAACTATCCCTTAAATCTGCTTCCAAACGCCAAACAGTATCCCTTAAATCATTCGTTGCCAGAATTATTTTCTTTAATAGCTTTATTAGCTCTTCTTCACTTTTTACTGTTTTAAATACTTCAATTAAATCTGCTTTTGTATCTCCATATCCATCTAAAGAAATATACCCAGTACATATATATATTTTCCTGAATCTGCTATGGAAATGGTTAAATCAATATATGCATTTCCCAACTTTTCTTTAGCATTAAGGACATTAGAATCTATTTCTGTGATACCTAATCTAGTGTGGCTACTACTTATCCACTCTTTTAGTTTCTTAAATGAAGTTTCCTCTGTCATCTTATCTCCTTATTGCAGCATATTAGCCAATTCTTCAAGCCCAATTGCAAAACCTTCTTTTGGGCATTTTCTCTCAAATACCTCTAAAATACTATTGGCTTTTTTCACCTCTGATAGAAGCATATCAGTATCCTGCTCCATTTCCTTTTGAATGAGACAAATACTCGCAGTATTGTCAAAACTTAAATGTTTCGATAACATCAATTTCACTGTGACACCACCCACATCATCACCAACCCCAAAAATCGTTATTACTAATTCGTAATCACCAATAACTTTACTAGCGTATATCATAGATGTTGTGTCATTATCTGCGGGTATCCAACAATCATCAACCTTATCCCAAGTTTTGCACTCTAGCCAATCTACTGCTTGCCATATTGTGAATAAATCGTTCTTATTTTTCATAATTAATCCACTACCTTAATACTTTATGCATATAATTTGAGAAAGTAGTGTCTAGCTCTAAATTCACATCATCTAAACTTAAATTATTAACTTTCTTAACGTATGATAGTAGTTCATCTATACTACCGAATACTCTTGCTTCATGATGATAATATCTTGAATAGTCAAATGTAATATCTACCTCTAGTTTCTCTTTAGAGTTTTTAAATACATCTATACTGATATAATCATCATCTAATAAATCATGGTACAGAGTGAAAGAAGATGATGTCGAACCACCTAGTTCCCATTCACCGTTCAATACTTCCCACACTGAGTTAAGTAATTCTTCAATTGTAATATACTTTATCTCCATTTAATTCCCTATCTTTCCTAATGACACTATGTCTAAATTATCCAATCGTTTTAAATATGATTGTAATTCCGTAATATCACTAAAGATTTTCTCCTTAGAACACTTAAACCCCTTATACATTAACCCAACTGTTGTTCTTACTAGCACTTCACCACTTGGCAGTAATGAGATGATTGCAGATAGTTCTCCAACTTTTTCTGGGATACTTGTATTCTTAATGATAATTACTTTATTATCAACTGTCTTTATCCAGTCATGGATATTAAATTCCACAATATTATTCAGTTCTGAAAATGTTAAACTCACAATTACTCGCCTCCCCAATAGTTAATTTCTTATGGTAGAACTTAACTTGTTTAATTTCCTTAAATACTGTCTTAAATACTCTGCACTATCCAACATTATATCCTCATCTTTAGTACGAGAATCCCCCATTAGATTAACAATTGTTTTCTCGCCTACGAGTGGTTCAATGTATAGACTTAAAAATCCACGCTTATATGGTTCACCATATAAAGCAGATAATGATATAGAGTGTGGATATACTCTCCATTCTTTTGATAGTTCCTCTCTTACTATTTCAACTAATTTTTCAACTGTTATCGTACTCATATAATTACTTCCAAAATAAATGTCCTACATTGTCATGAAGATACTCTTTCAGTGAGGCATTTAGTTTCTCTTCTAAACCATCAAATAAATGATTTGATACAACATCTCTGAGATTTTCTAATATTCCTTCTAATTCCTCGTCTGTATGAGCTGCTCTACTACAAGATGCAGAAAGTCTATTTGCAAATCTACAAGTAAGTTTCACGGTATATTCATTATTCTTATCTTGTGAAATATATACAGTAGCATGATATGCAGGACATAGACCCTCGCTAAATGTAGCAACTACTTCATTACAACCAATTTCTACTTCCCAGTCTGTTAAAATAGATTTTGCTATTTCATATTCCTTATCTAGCAACATAAATTCATTAACTCCTTACCTACTTCACAACTCTTTTTGAATTGTGCAATTAACTCGTCTACTTCTTCAAACGCTTCTTTATAGTTTGTTTCAGTTAAAAACTTGCTGAATACTAATTTGTTCATATTATCACTCTCTACACAAACTCTTAAATCTAAACTTTCGTTTAGACATATAGATAGTGAATATATTAGTCCATGGTAATATTTTGTCTTTCCATAATTAGCCTTGAAGTGACTAGAATATTCATCTATCAAAGTTATATAACTCTTTTCATTACCAATAGACGGCAATGAGTCTACAAATGCATTTGACACCTTTACGATATTGTTTGTTTCATCTATTACAGTTTTTAAGATTGCCAATACTTCATCGGTTTCTTTATAACTGAATGTTTTATGGTCAATAATAAATAAATTCTTATTACCTGCAGTTAATTTAAGAGTACATTGAAATGTATTATTATATAAATTAGTGAAGATTCCATACAAGTTATTATGAGGATTCCCTATTGCTAAAACATCCTCATCAATATACACAGTCTTATACCCATATTCTGTTAATGCTGTTACAACGTTTTCTAAGAATGTTTCTCTACATACTTTAGTCATGGTATTTTCTCCCATCTACCCTATCGCACGTTCAAATACAGAAAGATATTCTCTCAACACATTAGATAGGATTTCATTCAAACCGTCATTGAAGTAACAAGGAACTAAATCGTTAATATTCTCTAACATATTACCAAGTATTTCAATTGTTTGAGCAGATTTATCGTAGGACACCGAAATAGATTTTGTTACAAATCCAACAAAACGTAATACGTAATTATACTGAGTGTTATATTCAATAGATATTGCAACCCAATCTCCTGTACCTACATCTCCACGATATGTTGCATATACCTTGTTACATAATTTTTCTATTTTCCACCCCTTTAAAGTGGTTTTTGCCAGTTCATAAACTGTTTCCATATCTTTTTCTTTATTAAGTTGTTCTACCATACGCTTTCCTCTCGTTCTTCTTAACTTAATTTTATCAAATTGTTTACTCATTGTCAACAAAAAAAGAGGGGAATTACTTCCCCTTATCTAATCGCTTTCTTTAACACATCTGCCAACTCTGAAATACCAAGTTGATAGCAACCTGTCTCTTGATGATTTTCCATAAAGGCCTCTAATACAGCATTTAACTTTTCTATTGCTGAGTTAATTGTCCTATTACTGCAAACAACAGTTTTCTCGTATATGCACATAGTACCAATACTGTATCGGTTAAGCAACATAATTTTAAGTTCTTGACGTTTACTATGTTCGGTAATAGAGAAAGAAAACCTAACTTTATAGTCACCAATATACTTTAAACCTGTAATAATCCACTCAACATCTGGACCTGAAATAGGCATCTTATACTTAGATAGTTCATCCCATTTCTGTTCAGATAATCTATTTCCAACATCGTTTATTTTTTCTAAAGTTTTCATATACACCTACCTTAACAATGTACTTCTACTTTTACAGCCCATTTGATTTTGAACTTTTTCTTACGTCTCTTTAACTCTAATTCATCAATATCAGAGTTAATCTTCACTAATTTATCTTGTAATGTCTGTATCTTTGCTTTCTTTGTCTTTGGAGTTATATCTTCACGACAATTCGGACAGAAATATCTCCAAGTTGTTTCAACTCTCTTACCACAATGAGGACATGTTATAGTCTTTTGAACTGGTCTTTCGAGTGTTATTAACTCTTTCTTAATTTCTTTTACTTTATTTTCAAGATTTACTTGTTTCTTAGTTTTAGACTTTAATTCCCAATCCTTAAATTTAACTGCCTTATCATTATAGCTGCCGACATAGTATTCTAAATACTTCTCCACTTCTTTAAAAGAATCAAATTCAATATCCTTAATTTGAAGATTCCCATGGTAGCTACCACCACACTCCTCGTGGTCTGCATTTTGCCATGCAAACTCTTGTGCCTCTACCATAATTTCTGACTTTTTATCAACAATTAAGATTTCTGAACAATGACCCATATCCGATTACCTACCTTACACAGATAGTATAACACATTTCAATGAAAAGGTCAAGAACTGTTTAATTAACATTTTGATTTTCAAAACTATAAATACTTGATAGCATAATCACTTACAGAAGAAATAATATCATCTGCAGATGGAAATGCTTTAAATAATTCCTTTAAATAAGAATCAAACTTATCTAACAATTCTTTACTATTTTCTTCTGTAAACTCTGCATAGTATACATCCTTTTTTGTGATGGAATTTAGTAAACAAATACGCATAGTTAATTCTGTAATAGTAGGTGGAAATACCACAACGTTAAGCACACCCACTTCTTTTGTATAATATTCTCCACCATCATTAGCAACAAACCCATTACTGTCTAAAATCTCTGCAATTTTTGATACTACATTCTTTTCCCATTCTTTTGGTTCGACCTTAATGAGTGTAACTGGGTATTCTATACAACGATAATACTGCTTTGAGAAGATATTGGTAATATGTCTTTTTACTCCCTCAGTAAATTTTATGAAATTTCTCATTGATAAATCGTTATCATCAATACGTGCTGTTCCACTAACCAGATTAGTTTCATCCCAATTACGGTTATATAATGAAAGCTGCATACGGTAAGTAGAATCGTCTATTAACTTAATTTCTCCTTCAAGACTTACTGAAAGATTGCACCCACTCAAAAAACGATAACGAAACTCGATTGTGGTGTCTGTATCTTCATAAACATTAAAATCTGCATCTTTTAATCTGTCAATAATCTCATTTATTTCCATAACCTATTATACCTCACTATGCAACATTCTAAAATATTCTATATCACTCGGTAGATTTTTTAGCACATCTGTCAGTAATTCATCTACTTCCTTAAATACTTCAACATAATTTGTTTGATTAACTGGTTTACAGAATATTACCCTTTCCCCATTTTCAAGTATAGATACTTCTAAATTACTACAATCTCGAATACAAATAGTTCCAATATATCTTCCGATAAGTACTCTACCATACTGAACAAGACCGTAATTACTAAAATGTTCATTGAACTGTTCCGAAATAATGCTTTCTTCATTATCCTCAACTTTTAAATTTGGCAATGAATCAATATAGTTATAGATATTTTTAGCAAGTCTATTACCTTTATCACAAAAATCAGTAAAACAATTTAAGAAATAATCCAATCTATCATAAGATACAGCTTTCATACGTAAGAGATAACGATAAATAAAACTAACCTTATCATAAAAATAAATTGAAATGTCAAATAAATCTTCTTGTAGCAAAATACGACAACTTAAATCCCTTTCTACTTCATGGTTTACGACTATCTTATCCTTAAAGGAGAATGTTGAATAACTATCTCCAAGTTTATCAACCCTATCTATGATTTCTTTTTTGATTACTTCAATATCAAAACTTTCCATTTAATTCATCCCTCAAAGTATTATTAAAAGTGATTTTTAATTCTGTATTCAACTTATCTGTTAAATCCTCATTGATTGTATTAGTTAGTTTCTTTAAGTACTTCTCTAACTCCTCAACATCAGAGAACTTAGTCTCAAAGGCCGAATAAACATAAGGTCCTAAAAAGCCACCCACACTAACGTGTATAGTATCCTTAGTCCATGGGGTAATCATGATATTAAATTGATACTCATTTAGATTATAAGAGAAGATTATAATATTCTCTACCTCACTTGATACATTCCAATTAGACAAAATACTTTTTATCTTTGGAAAAATCTCTCTCAACTCCATTTAGTACTCCCTAGGAAGTTCATACAACTCCCATTTTCCATCTTTATAGAGATAGGCATACTCAATGTCTTTAGCAAATTGTTTTAAGGTAGTAGTATGACTTTCACAACCACTCTCACCTCTATCTCTGTGGTAAGCGATTGTGATACCCTCATGTGGTTTCTCAAAAGAGTGTTCTACCCCTTTTGGAATGTCTACTTCCTCATCAAGAACAGAAATATCTCCTAGTGCAATTAGTTTTTCAACTTTTTCACGGTCCTTATAATGTTCTTTTAACATTTCTAATGCATAAGATGGGTAACCATCCCAATGTAGATAAATAAATTCTACTTTATTTTTTCCTCTACTAATTCCAATATGTGCATTTGTGCTCATCTTTATTCTTCTCCTATCTAATTATTGGTAATTCAATCTTTTTTTTCAACTTCATAGGTTTTACCATTATCATCAATAATAGTTTCTCTAATAGTTGCCTCACTAACTTCAATTTCTGGCAGTTCCACTCCATTAGGTAGTGATATTCCATCAGGTAACTTTAGTTTTACTTTCTTTTTCAAATATATATATTCCTAATACCAAATCTTATAAGCTACTTTATCTTTAAATTCTAATCATTTCTTTATTTTCCTATCTACGTTCTTAATCTATTAAATTCTTGGTCGATAATTAATATAATTAATCTTCACATTCCCTAACGCAGACACAGCTCTTTGCACTTGCTACCTTCCTTACTAACGCAACTTTTATTATTGCTTTAGACATATACTTTTCTCCAGTGGTTCGCTTTGTTCTTTCAGTTTGAACCCTGTTATTATCTACATCAATTAGATAAATATAGCCAGTCGTTCTTCTTCCTACCACAAAATATTCTTTGCCGTTATAAAGGACTTTATCATATCGTTTAAGTCCTGAAATCTTTCCCTTTGGAAGAACAACAAATTTTCCACCCTTTACACCCGTTCTAGGATAAGAACCTTTGGGAACACATTTCTTCTTGTACTTATTCGAGTTTTCATTATAAAATTCAGAACCTCGACTAGCAATACAACAAGCATCTATTGTATGTGATTTCTCTAACCCAAATACTCTACGCATTTCCTTTGTGATAAAGCCATAAGTTAGTTCTGCATCAGGGTATTCTTTTTGTAACATTGAACGTAAAACATTCATCTGTGTAGCGTAATTTAACGTTCCTTTCACTCTATTACCAAACTTCTTCTGAAATGCTAGTAATTGTTCTTCGGAACTATGTGCTAAGTGATGACAGTCTGTGCATAATGTAATTAGATTTGCCAGTTTATCCGAACCACCCCTACTTCTTGGTAAAAGGTGATGTACTTCTAATCTACAATTTTTCTTGCCACAACATTGGCACTGGTAACCATCTCTTGCTTTTGTAGCTTGCTTGAAGTTCTCCTGTTGATACAATTCTCCCTTAGCATAATCCCACTTATGGTATGCTAAAATAGGGTCTTGAAGTAATTGGAGGTCAAACTCTCCTACCTCTAAGATAACATCACTGATTGGAAGAATAGACTTTATAAACTCAATCTCTCTTTTATGTCCTTGAAACTTGGATATTAAGGTAGGACTGTAACGTTCTTTACGTTTAGAGGCATTACGATTATTAAATCTCATAGGTCTATAACACAACTTGTTCCTTCTTATTCTACGGAATTGTCTACGTCTGTCCATCTTTGACTTAATATCATCTCTCAATTCAGTTTGTGATTCGTAAACAATCTCTGATGTTATATCATTGATGACTGCACTACCAACATACTTAGAACCAGTATCTACTCCTAAAGTGAGTGGTTGTGTAAAACCTGTACTTTCATATAATAACTTTATTGTGAACGGACACTTTGAAACTACTTTTGCCTTTCCATCACGCAAAGCACGATAAACCCAGCCACTACGTGTAGTTGGCATAAGTGGTTGTCCGTTCTTATCTAAAACATATACCTTAGACATAGTGACCTACCTTTCTTTTCTAACTTTTATACTGTAAGTGGGTAGTTAGATACCCTAATGTGTATCTCAACACTATTACCATGTTGAGAATCCAACTTCCTCTCGACAATGTTATAAAGGCTTTTTACGTTACGTTCACAAGGCTCTTACATACCCAACCTAACTTAAAACGTAACGACAGTTGCTCCCGACTGAGGCGGCATCTGGAGGTGTCATGACCTAAATAACGTAATATTCATTTCTGAATACTTAATCTGTATTGAGTGTGCTATTTAAAATAGCGTCTTTCGACCGGTATCACTCAACACCCCTTTAACACTTCTTTAAGTTCCTCTACAAGTACTTCACAACCAGAAGTATAGTATCTTTCAAATGTTCTTAAAGCTCTTTCTGCTTTTACTAATTCTAAATTAAATAATTCATCATTCAGTCCAACATACTTCCTATAAAGCCTAAAAGTATTATCAACACCCATTGCTCTGAACAATGTCATACTAAGTTGGACACCCTCAACAGTGTTGTAGGTTACAAATATAAATAACTTATATACACCAAGTTCTTTTGTGGCTGACATGGACATATATTCCCATGTCGCTATGTCATCCCAACCCTGTTTAGTTAGTATCTCTTTTAATTCACTCTTTGAAAATTCACTTAATTTCATTATTTTTACCCCTAAATTTTTATAGACTTATATGTATTGCCAGTTATCTTCTCGTCTAAAGCCATTAATTCCTCAAAGTTATAATCAATCGCTGGTTTAGCACTGTTCCCACAATATTTCTTAAAGTTATCTGTTAAAGACTCTAAGCTAGGTAAATTTTTCTTGAAATCATAAATAACCTTCCAATATAGTGTGCCATATTCCTCAAAGTCATTAAATTCTTCATTTTGAATATATAATCCAATCCCAATTCCAAGTCTAATCCCAAGCTCTTCATCTTCATCATAGATATAAGTGTTTCCACATAATTTAAACCCATTCAATACTTCTGATTCAAACGTTATATCTAAAACATCTCTCTTCTTAACTATTTTATAACCTAAATTAACTAACGCCTGTTCAATCATGAAATTATACATTCTCCTTTAATAATTCTAAGTAAGTATCACTATCAGGATATTTCTCTTTAAACTCTCGAATTAAATCATCCACATTATCGAATACTCGTCTATAGTTTCCTTTATTCAATATTGCACTAAACACACTTATTAATGATTCATTTGAGGAATCTACCTGTACTACTAAATGTAGTCCGTTATCTAAAGATATAATCATCTTTCTAAAATATCCATATACAACTACCCCAAAGTCTTTATTCACTCCAAATTGTGAGAAGTGAGAGATAAATTCATTTTTTATAGCATCGGTTTCATCCTTCTCACGAATAAATGACAATGTATTTTGATACTGTTCATATTTTTTAATCAACTGACGATTCTTATTTAAAATATTTTCTATTCTAGTCCACGCACATTTTCTATCATTAAACGGAATTTTGTTTTCACTGACTAAGATAGTTTTGTGAGTAGCTTCAGTTAATAAGAACACACGAAATCCAATTTTATTCTCTTTAAATAACTAGATTTTAATATAGATTTTATGTGTATCATCTATGAACGGTAGTATACCGTCTAAAAATTGTGTAGTATCTAAAGCTGTACAACCTAAATTCTCTAATTCTTCTTGTATTATCTCTTCATTTAACATAACTTACCTCGTTTTAGTTGGTTAATTCTTTAGTTAACTGTTTAATACTTGCTAGTTGTTCATTCACTACATTAAGTTTATTTGCCACAGTGGTAGATACTTCTATTAACTTAATTATCTCTTCCTCTGTTCTTATTGCTTTAGGTATTTCAAATTCATACTTCTTACCTTTATCATATTTTGCATAATGAATATATCCTGCAAACCATGTTTCTGTAGAATTTTTTGGTTGAACAAATAAATTAATGTGTACATCTCCCACTTCATAGTTCATTTTAAGCCCACTGTTAGGTGCTTCTGAAACTACTAAAGATTTGCTATTTGCATACTCGATTATTTTATCATATCTCATGACATTATACTCCCTTCATCATATGTTTTAATAATTGGTTACTAATACTTCAACCGTCTTTGTCTTATCTCGTTCTTTTAACTGATAGTTACATGTAGAGTAGTTCTTATCCAAGTAATGTACGTTATACTTCTTAGACCACTCAATTAAAAGTGTATTTTCTAATCCTTTATGGTACATCACATTAGATAATGCGAACCTTACCCCCATTGAATTTAATCTGTCTAACAAGTTTAATAGTTCAGTTTCTTCCTGTTCTCCGTAACCATTACCTAGTCGATTTTTCTCATTATAAACAGCATTAGAAATCAGATATGGTGGGTCACAATACACAAAATCATTTTCTCCTAGTAAACTGATGTCAAAAGACCTAAAATCATTATTCGTATATGTAATATTAGTGTTTTTAATCTTGTCAATAAACTTCTCTAAATTCCCTGCTAGTACACTAGTATATGGTGACCTACTCTTACCACTTGGCATGTTGTACTCACCACGTTTGTTAAATCTAATCTGAAAGTTAAAAGAGAAACAACTCAAAACATATAAATCTAATGGTCTTTTATACTGATTATATCTATCTCTTAGTAGATAGTATCCACCATTTTCATGATTATACAAGTCAAACTCGTCAATAATCTCATCTATCTCTTTCAATATTGTTCCTTTATTACTTGATTGAAGATATTTAAGCACTTCTACCAATGGTTCGTTGGAATCGTTACAGATTATCTTATTTGCTTGCACATTCAATGAAACGGTACTACTACCACAGAACAAATCAACAAAAGTATTTACATTATCTGGAAAAAGTGGGGTAATTTGTGATAGTAATTTAAACTTGTTACCAGTATAGTTCATTGGTGCTTTCAAAAATTCGAGTGTCATTACCTAACTACCACCTTACTAATCATTAAATCATTAGGATACAATTTCTTTTATCCTTTGCAGTATTGAAGAAATCTTATCATCATCACTAAATAATGCACTTTCTTTTAAGAGAACAACTGACTTGCCCTCTCTAAAGAATCTCCAACCTGCATATTGTTCTTCTACATTCTGAGATATTTCCTTACTAACAGGATTTTTCCATACAAGGAACTCAAAATGGTCTATCATTTCTCTTACCTCACATACAACAGTTCCATGTCTTTCAAGTTTTAATAAAATTGGTATGTCATAGATTGGTGTACCATAAAAACCAAATCCTTCTAATGTTTCACCTATTGTTAATCTATCCACAACTTATTCCTCTGCTCTAAATATCCTTAAAGACTGTTTCAATAGCTTCATCTTCTGTCAAGAAACTTTGATTAAATTTATCTGCAATACCTTTAATTTCTTCACACATTTCCTTAACATATCTTACATCAATTTCTCTTCTATAAATTGAAAAATAACTATCTCCATCATAGAGGGTTATTTCAACAACTTTTGACTCTTCGTTTACTTCAACTTCCAACTCGCCACCAACACGCTCAACACGGAAAAGATGACCACCTACAAATCTACTACCACAATTTCTAAGAGTCTCTTTTATGGATTTTAAAGCATTTTCTATTCCAACCCCAACAGGGTACATGATAGTATCAAAGGAATCTAAACAACGATGTACTTTTTCATCAATTTTCTTAATATTTTCTAATATATTTGTTAAAATAAGAATAGCATTAGAAACAGTAATATTTGGATATGTCTTAGTTTTAATATTAACATCATCCCAAATTAATTCAATTATTAATGATACAGAATCTCCTAAATCTTCAACATCTGCAACTATTCCTACACAATAATCATTATTTAGTTCTAAACTCACATCTGTATCATCCGTATAAATATAATCATATCCAACTTGTTCTAATTTACTTGTTATCTCATATAAGTTTTTACTCTCTGCCATATCTATATTTTCTCCGTTCTAATTATTTACCTTGCACTAAATTTAACCAATCTTCAAACCTCATAGTAACCTTCCAACCCTCTTTATTCTTTCTATGAAAGACAGTTGGAATAGTGTTTTCCTTTTCACTGTCCCTAATGGATTGTTGTAATGCCCTTTCTATATTCAGATGTTCGTCTCTCTTTACTTCTATGTGAAAATTACTCAATTCTTCACAAAGCACATCTGATGTTCCATCTGCTTTCCCGCTAAATTGTTGAGTTCGCCTAGCAGTTAAACCCTTTCCCTTTAGCAGATTAGCTACTTCAAGTTCCCCAAGTTTGCCTTTTCTCTTTGAGTTTACCATAAATTACCCTCTAACTACCTACATTATACCATAGTTACCATATAAAGCAACCTATTTCCTATAAATATATTTAACATTTTACTGTTTTAAACTCTCCACCATTTAGTGTAAATGAATACAGTAACTTTCTCTCACCATAATCACCTAAGTCTAAGTATACCTTAACGTATAGGGAATCACTACCAACTAGGATACCTTCTGTTACTAAACGTGGGAACGGTGTCAATGTCCTTAATAAATTATTACTTAAATATGCAACAACTCCCCCAACAAGTTCGTATATTGTATCCATGTAGGTTAAACCATAATCATAGCACACGTTAATGATTTCACCCCTAAATTTTTCTTTGTTTACAACCTCAAAATAATAGTCTTTCATAGTTATATCTCCTCTATTCTCATTATATAAATAGCATAACTTATATCACAGAATACAAACTCTTTAAAGTCTTAACTGTTTCTTTTGCTAGATAACAGGAATAGTTATAAGTATCAAATGCAACATCTTCATCCTCACACTCAATTGTATCCCACTTATCAATCTTAAAGTCTGTATTATCCTTATAATATATCTTAACAAGATTACCTTCAATAGAAAGAGTTAATTGTCCAAATATAAAGTCAAATACTTCTTTCTTCTTAGTTACAACTGTATCAACTCTCATTCTACGAGTGACAAATATATCGTATAAAGAATCTCTAATAACTCTACCTGCAACCTTATCCGCATTCATGATTGAAAGTGCTAATCTATTTAAAGTTCCCCCAATCATGTGTGGCTTACAGGAAAAGGTCATTGTAGTTTCTTCCCTTAATACATTCATCTTCTTTTTAATATGATACAGATTATCTTCTTCCTGTATTGTTAGCTCAAATGTATACCCATCTCTAATATCCTTGATAATAAGAGTTGAACCAACAATCTCTGCATCACCAATCCAAAAATACTCTGAATTGACTAATTTTTCAAGCTCTAATAACTTCATAATTTCTCCCTTAATACAATACTGTATCATCAATCGAAACACCAAGAATATCCAAAAGACTATCCTGACCTGTTTCTATGCATTCACGCATCGCTTGTTTAATCTGTACATCTGTGATTCTTGATGGCAAACACTCTGTAGGAACAGTTTTCCCAAACATTTTACGATACTTACTTAATAGGTCTAAGTACTCTTTATCAACATCTGTACTCTTCTTGTTGATTAGTGATTTCATAAAACTCTTAACTTTATTTCGCATAATCACTGTCAATTAACTTTTTAGCAAATTCCCCAACTCTATTCCAAGTGCAGTATTGGTTCATGCCACCACTCCAATCTTTTGCATGTCGCATCGTTCTGACTAAGATTCTTGTATTACTATCCCAACCATTGAATCTGACATCACTAACACTGACATAAACAAACTTTTCACCATCACTTAGAACTGCACTAAAACAAAAGTGGTTCTTTGAAAAATCATACAACTCCATTCCGTTCTCATTTGCCATTTTCTTTAAATCAGACTTGCAATCTCTTTGGAATTGTTCATACTCCTTAGTTGAACTACAACCACCCTCAAACCCATAATCAAACCACTTCTCAGCCTTTAACATAATCTTCTCTCCTTAATTAATTTAACTTATTTAAAATTTCCATACTTTGCAAAATAAAAAAGGACTCTCTACGAAAGTCCAAGTAAAAATGCATTAACGATGAACACTAGGAATAAACCAATATTCACAAGCAACATAATAGCATTTACAACCATCGGTTTAAATCTATTACAGTATAAGTTAGCTGTCATCAAAGCACTATTCAAGAATAGACTTATGATAGTTACAGTGGACACAACAAACACATCTGTAGCACTAAATGTTCTATCAAATACACTAATTCCCATTAGAATATAAGCAATAATTTGCGCAGCAATAGTAAATAATAGACCATTATTCTTACTCTTATACCACAAGAAGAACATATTCCAAATAGATAAACAAGACACAACGTACAATATCTGTGCAATGTGATACAACATATTTGCTGGTAACATATATTAACCTCTCACCAAATTAAAAGTGGAGTTTTTATCAGTCATTGCCCACAGGATTTTCATAACTGATAGGACTATCTCTAACCCATTCTTTCTCATTTACCTTAAGGGTATTCCACCCTTAAATACGGGACTACATTCTCATAGGATTTCTGTTAATGTTCTGTGAAATGTCTTTTGTCTAGTACTCGGCAAATCAACACAACCTCAACGACCTCATCTAGGTAGATTCAAAACTAGAATTACTTAAAATGTTTGGCTATTCCTACCACAGAGCCAGAAACCAATATTGGTTATGACACATCCTTCTGATATAGCGCTCACGGTTTGTGCGATTACATGTTCACCACGGAAGTGTCATTCCGAAGTACAGTTACCGTCAGTACTCATGACAATGTTATTATACTACAATTTCTAAATATGGCAATCCACAAGTGTTACTTTTGCATGTGGATGTGTCTTTTTTAATTCTCGTAATGTTTTATCCATGAAATTAGTGAAATTCTCTAAGGATTCCTTAGTTGTATCACTTATCGCAAACCAACCCATCTTGCCTTGTTCATACCACTCACCATCTAACAACATTGCAAATGTACTAAATGAGGCATAACTCTTGGCATAATTGTCTCTGTCCCCATACATTTTTACGTAGTATTCTGGCTTGAACATTGTAAAGAAATCGCCATGACGTTCAACATCTGTAAGTGGTTGTTCTTCAACGACAACTTCCCAGAAACGCTTTGCTTTATTGTACAGTTCTGTGTCTAATGACAAGTCCAAGTCTTTTACCTCGCACTCATCACATCTTGTACCATCTAACTTCCTTAACATGTCAGACCATCTACCACCGATTCTATACCAATCCCATTTAGCATTGTTATTACCTAAGTAGTATAGGTTGCCTTCATCATCATGTTCGGAAGTGTTAAAGTCTAGTTCTTTTGCAATTTCTAAGTATTTGTCAAGATTTGACTCATCTACATGGTCGTATGGGAAATCAATGTTTGCTTTCTTGAAATAATCTAATACCTCTTGAACTGTCCAATCGAACATTCTATCTTTTTCTAAACCCTCGTAGAACGGTGCCATCCATTCATCTACTGATTTTTGATTACCTGTATCTACTACTAATAACGAAAAATGTGACATATATTACCTCTTTCTGTAACTATTATATACTAAGTTTATCAATTTGTAAATAGTTTCTATCTAAAAATCTTTTTTAATACCGGAGTTAGTATAATTACAATCAATACCATAGACCATATTGCCAGTTCTAATGGTGACTTAGATTCTACACTCTTAACAAATGCATCTCTAAAAATAACAAATGTTTCTTCTGCCAAGTCTTTATACATTAATAAAATCAAAGTTAAGAACATTCCTAACATACAAACAAAGACACCAAAAAGTGTGCGAGTTCTACCAGAAATAAACAAATACATACTGCGTAGCATCATAAAACCAAAAAATAGTGAAATACAAATCAAAACTGCACTAAACATATCTATAATTTCCTCTCTTTTACACTTAATTAACTAGAAATTTCTTAATTCCTTTAATAATTCTTGACTATCAATGAAATTCTCTTTAAATGTCTCTACACACTTTTCAATGTTCTTAATTTCGACATCTACATTGGTTGCATCAATATATCGTTTATACTTTAATGCTCCAGCATAGAAGATTTTAACAACTGCACTGGCATTACTAGTGGATTCAATTGTTACATAAAGATTAACCATGCCTAGTCTATCGAGATACCCTTCGTTACAATCAAAGACAATCCCAATGGTCGAGAACGTATCAAATAATTTTGATACTACATCAACTTTAACCTCATTAACGTCCTCAACGTCATAAGGAAGAGCGTCTAAAGTATTTTTCTCTTTATTAAACCTTTCCTTTACATAACAAATAATGTGTTCAATTCTTTTAAATACTCTGTCAATGTCTGTTTTTTGTACATCTAGCTCTAACAGTTTTTCTTCTCTTGATACCCACGCACAGAACTCAACTGAAACTGTGATTAGGTATAGCTCCTCACGTTCCTGCACTTCACCAGACAGAAACCCACCACCAAATCCTAGATAGAATGAAACTTCTCCAAGCCCATCCCAAAGAAAAGAATGACAACCAAGATTTTCTAACTCTTTCTCAATATCAACTAATTTCATGCTAAGTACCTCTTTCTGCTATAACCACTTAATTAAATCTTCTGTTAAATCATCTAGATGAATATACTTTATCAAATTATTATCATCATAACACTCTCCACTATTCTCAAAATGGATAGGAGAATACCATGAATATGAAAATAAGTCCCCTTTATACCCCTCAAATTCTTCACCACTTGCCAACTTATCCAAGTATGGAAGTAAATCTTTGAGTGTTATATATCCATCACCATTAAAGAATAGTGCAGGTTCATTATAACTTCCTCTCCAACTACCATAGCCAGAGTTATAGTTTTCATCTAACTGTTCATCATTTATTGCCACAACTCTTACATCAGGAAATTGAGTGCAAATATCTGCAAGTTTATCAATATTCATGTCAACCGACTCTTTCTAGTTCTCTTACCTTTTGTCTCATATTATTCAATATCAATCCACAGTGTAGTGACTATAAGTGGCAACATACCATCATCTATATCACCATAAGCATCATCACTATAGTCAGCCCAGAAACTGAACGCCTTTACTTCTTTATCTAAATATCCTGTCATCTTGTTAAGGTTTTCTTCCTTAAAAGCACCTAATTCAAATCTTTCATCACTGCCACTATAATTAATAACAGCATAATCAAGTTTTGAGTCTACATAATCTATCTTTTCTAATAAATCTCTTACTTTCATATTTATTCTACCTCAATCGTACAATCCCAATACCACCTAGAGTTTATTACCATGTGAAGGTCAAAATTATAGTTCAATACACTCATAAATAACAATTTTCGTTCTTCCTCATATAAATCATCAATACTTCCAGAGAAAATTATTTCACCATCTCTTATGATTTTAATTTTTGAGTAATTATCTTCTCTCGCTAAAAGTTCTTTTACTAACATAGCTATCTCACCTCAATCCACAGAGTCGTTGTTATAATTGGCAGCATACCATCATCAATACATTCCAGACAATCTTCTGTAAAATCAGTGAAAAAACTGAAACATTGTACTTCTTTATTAAGATAGTCCGGCATCTTGATAAGATTTTGCCCCCTAAAAGTGTTTCCATCAAAACACGTATCCTCACCATCACAACAGATAACAATATAATCAAGTTCTGCGTGTGAACAATCTAATTTCCCCAATAGCTCATTAACTAACATAGTTTATTCCTTTCCTAATATTATTGCAAGAATAGCTAATTCAGCAACAATGAAGTCCTTACCCTCATAATCCTCTGAAGTACACACCTCAAAATAATTATGGTATTCTTCAACTTCCTTACTTAAAATATCTTTATCAAGATTTTCTAAGTTATCTGTTTCTAAAATACACTCTCCATAGTGGTTTATTACTATCCAGTAGTTACAATCCTTATACTTGTTAAGAACCTCTAACACTGTCATATCTATTCTACTTCCTTAACAAACTTATATAATGGGTAAGTAACTCCAAACGATGTATAATCTTCCCCAACCACTAATATTCCTTCTTTTATCCACTTTTCTGCATACTTTTTAGGTACAGTTGGGCAACCTTGTGAGTAGCCAAACCATGTTCTTTGAGTTACTAAGATATAGCATGCCCCATTGAACATAATTCTATCCTTATCAGTGATAGTAAAAACCTTACGATTCATTTTTATCCCAAAATTCATAGCATGCTCCTCTCAACTATTTTTTAATATCATCCAACATATTCAACACTTTATTAATTTGTTCATCAGACATACGTGTTCCTAGATAATTCTTCTCTAAGAATAATGTTAGTTTATCTTCCAACGCAATAGGCTCTAATACTTTAAAGGACATGATTCTTGTCCAATACACGTTATGGTTGAGGATAAACTTCTTATCTGTATCAACTAAGTCATTGAAGTACACTTCTTCACCATCTACGATAATTGCAAATTCATTATCAATAAATTGGAATAGTGTTGTTAAACGTTGCTTACCATCTAAGACCTCGTAAATGTCTTTTTTATCTTCATAGTATAATAAGATAGTAGGTCTAATCTCTGCCATACCATTAAATAAGTTAGTGATATAGTCTTGTTTTTGTTTTAAAGTCCAAACTAATGTTCTTTGATACTCTGGATTGTCAAACCAAACATCTTCACAACCCTCAACAATATTTTCACACGTACCCTTATACTTATCATAAAAAGACTTCAATCTTTCACATAGCGTAATAATTTCCAATCTATCTTCATACGGACGTCTAGCTTTAATCAATGACTTATCTAACATACTATGCACCTCAACTTTATGCTCTTATCATAACACAGTTTACATCCTTTGTAAATAGAAAAAGTGAGATATTTTTGGTATCCCACCTCTCTTTAAAATATAGGCGCCGACTAGAGGAATCGAACCTCTACAACCTTGTGAGTTGGCATGGTTTAGCAAACCACTTACCTACCATTAGTGCAAGTCGGCACAATCAACTAACCTGTTCTTCTATTCTAGGGTTAGTTGCTAAATCAAAATATGTTTACCACGATAAATCGAATAACTTTTCACCTATTTCTTTTTCTCTCGTGTTCACAACTCTGTAGATTGATTTAACTTTTTCAATCTCCACTAGAGTTTGGCATTCTCCCCACTCATCATGAACTAAGAAAGCTCCATCATGACAAATAGAGATTGTGTTAAACATTTTGTTATATAGTGAATCACCTGTATATGCAAAAAACATATCCCCACGGGTACTATCTTCAAGCAATTTTGAAATCTTTACTACATTCTCTAATACTTTTCTCTCTAACATTTTGTAAGCTCCCCCACCTTGTGAAATTTTCAATAGAATTAACAAGCACTTTTGCTTTGTGTGTAATATACTACTACTATTTAACGTATATCATCAAATGTGAAGTGAACCCTATGAACCGTTCGCCAGTACCATCATCACCCCATCCATCGTAGATAACAACTTCCACACTACATACTTCACCATCTAAAATGGGTAAATCTTTATCTAAATCTTCTTTAGAAATATACTGAATAAATTCATCATTCTTGTAAACCATAAGATAGTCAACACCGGAAATTTTACTTACTAAATCTTTTAAAGTCATGATAGTCTTATTCTCTATAACAACTTTTCCTTAACTTGCTTTTGAAGATAGATAGAAGTAATCTTATCTACATTAACCAGAATTTCATAACTAGAATCATCATAGTGTTCAAACACGTTAGTGATAAAAGCACCCTCATTATTGATTACAATAGCATTAAAAACTGTTTCTTCTGGGTCAACCGCTCCATGACGAGCAACTAATGTTCCTTCTTTCTTATTTGCTAAAAGTTCCTGAATCTTAGTAATCTTCTTAATTGTATTCTTATCTAACATGTATATTACCTCTCTTTTATAAGAATATCTTACCACAAAATGAATTGATTTGTCAAGTGCAAAAAACATAAAAAGAATAGAAAGTTTAACTGTATCACCAAATTGACACAGTTCCAAAACTACCACATATGTCAATAAGGAATTTATCTTTTACAAATGAAACTTCCTTACCAAACATACGATATTGTGTCTTTCTATCTCCGTCAAACATGATTCTTATTGGAATATTTACCATAATATCACATGGCATATTCTCATAAAAGGCATGTCTTGAAGAAAGTATTAAACTTTGCCAACAACATCTTCCTAACTTACATACGACCTCTAAACTGTTCCAGTACTCCTTATCAAAGTTCTCTGAATAACTACTAATATCAAGACAATCAATAATTATACACGTTCTTGTTGGAAGATACTTAGTTTCTTTCGTACGTACAGTGATTCCAGTTAGGTAATGGGAATCTCTTGCTAACATAAATCTTTCTTCATTATCTACAAAATAAGATACAATCTCATCTGGCATATACTTCTTATTGTTTATATAATAGCAATCTACAGTAGAATTAACCTCTGATAATCTACAACAACCCGTATCATGAAGTAAATTAACTCTAAACTCATTCTGTTGATAAATTGCATGTAATAAAGAGATTAAACTATCCTCACTCATGACATGTGTTTTATTAATTAGAGAACCATCACAAAGATACTCAACTTTCTTAAAATCACTTAAATCGTCAGACAAATATATTACCTTTGTGTTTCTGTCTTTATCACACATCTGAGCAACAATATTTAGAATAGTATATGTCTTACCAGTAGCACAAGAACCATTCATTAAAATATGTGGGAAACATGTAAAGTCAATATATGCTTCTTTATTTCCTAATTCTATCTTCATCTCTTCACAGTTGTTCATAGATATAGTTTAACATAGAATATGTAAGTTGTAAATAAAAAAGAGGAAATATCTTCTAATATTTCTCTCTCTTACTAGTTTAGGCACCCCTGACTTGACTTGAACAAGTATCAACCGGGTTGGAGCCGGCTATTCTACCATTGAACTACAGAGATATTTTAAAAGTGGTTTGTCATGGAGTTGAACCATGTTCTTCTGAGCTTCAATCAGACGCAATAACCGTACCTGCACACAAACCATAATGGAGGCTCTGGTGAGAATTGCACTCACGAAATCGTGTGGTTGCAGCACACAGCCTTTCTACTTGGCTACAGAGTCATATAAGGGATTTTTGATAATTGAGAATATCCCCAAAACTCACTTACTTAGTTTATCAGCAATCGTTGAAGATGCATAGGATTCTGGCTTAATCTTATACTTGAAACTATAAGCAGTTACCCAACCTTCCAACTCTGAAATAAATTCAGCGGTTGCTCCTTTTGTACCAATGTCCATGTGAACTTGGAAATCAATGTTACTATTTTTATCTAAGACATCAATACCATATTTCTTCAACTCTTCTGCAATAAATACAGCCGTGTCAATCGCCGATACTCCAACCTACGTTGGGTTCTTATGTACATAGACTTCCAGATGTACTCGAAAGCACATAAGACTAATCTACTTCCATAAGACTTTTACTATCAATTACTCCATTGAGTAAATTAACGATAGCATAAGGCTCGTATCAAAACCTCTTTATATCTTTATTTTTAAATTGCTATACTACTTAAATTCTTATGTCCTGTTAATCTCTCGACTTCTAAATTGTGAAGTCGATAGAAGTTGTTGAATCGTTCATTACATTTACTTATGTCAAAACTCTTTAAATCCTCTGCTACATTCATAATTAAAAATGCTGAATACATATCTCTTTGTACTTTTACCCCATTAAAATTATTCCATCTCTGTGATAACTTCTTCTTATGATAAGTACAATCAAAATGGTTAAACTGACTTGCCTTAGCACTAACTGTATCAATCTTAATTAAACTCTTACCATAATAAGAGAGTTTCCTGTCTAATATATTTAAAAACATTGCTGGTGCTTTATTGGCAATAGTTTTACCAAAACGTTTCTTTCTCTTGCATCTACCTTGTTTATTCTTTTCAGTTTTGGTAGACCGTTTAGCAAGACCTGAAAAGTGCATTGTTTCAACGTAAATATTATCACCAAGAGAGATAATTTCGTTTGCTAAGCACTCGTGTTGATACTTCCTCACGTCTGTTTGCTTACGGTACAACTCTTTCAACTCATCTTGGTATTTAAGGTAATGGTTTGATTTATTCCAGACTATTTTCCTATTTCTTTGTTTCTTAATAGTACCATCTTCGTTGTAGTTATCTGAATTGGTTGCTCTTTGACTTCTATCCATCTTTCTTAAAAGCCTACGTTTTTGATTTTCGATATTCTGCACTTTATCAGCGAGTTCTAAGATTTTTACATCAGTAGCAGAAGAATAGGCGATAGTAGATGTACCTATATCTATTCCTACGTCACCATCACCTATTGAGTGCTTGACTTCACCTGTTTCGTTGTCTATTTTGAGTGGTGGTGTTCCCTTGAATGTTATCTGAACATAATATTTGTACTTCTTTCTTACAAACTTTCTAATAATTCCACAGTATGCAATCTCTGATTGCAAGGCTTGGTACTCATAATAGTTGTTGTAGTTAATAACTACAGGTATTTTTAGTCCGTTCCATAGGATTGTATCACCTTTAAAATGAATGCCTTGCTTATTAGAACTACCTTCTAATGAATTAGGAAAACCACGCTTTTTATAATGAACATACTCTCCATTCCCATAAAATAACTTTTCGTATGCTCTCCAAAGATTTGAGGCAATGCTACGTGCTGTAAGAGCATCTATATTTTTAGAAAAGTGGTGTTGTAATTTCTTCACATCGTTATAGAACGAATATTCAGACATACCATATTGTTTTCTGATGTCATTGATTTGTTCCCAAATTGGTTTGTCTTTCTTCTTGTCTCCTGACAGTTTAGATATAAGACATCTATATTTCTTAGTCTTAATCATTTCTTTATAACGTTTTTGAGTTATATTCACCAATGAGTTATAAATCTGTCTACCAATCTCAAAACGTCTATCCAGTATATCCTCTTGGTACTTCTCGGTTTTAAGTGGAAATTGAACTATAAAATATTTCACTTTATTTACCACCTTCCTAACAATATCTTGAATGGTCGAGATATGAGATTGACTTGCTTATCTGCTGAAAGGTAATCTACAATGTACTTGACTACTTCTTCCAGACTCACCTTACCATGAGTGATGCTATTCAATTTTAAGTCTTTTGTTACTTCAAAATCTTTTGTACTCATAGACATTCCTTTCTTTTTTTATCTAGGCTTCCTCGAAGAGAATCGAACTCTTATCGCTAGTTTCGTAGACTAGTATGTTATCCTTTACAATACGAGGAAATATAAAGTACCCTTAGTCGGATTCGAACCGACACGCAATTAAGCATCTGCTTCTAAGGCAGGTATGTCTACCAATTCCACCATAAGGGTATATGGGGTGAAATATGAGAATTGAACTCATATCAACAGAGCCACAATCTGTTATGTTGCCATTACACCAATCCCACCAAATTAAACTTCTTCTGTTATCTCCATTGTCCTAGCAAACTCCTTGCCATGTTCAGAAAATAGAGTTTTAGAAGTTCATTATGAATTTTGACAATGAGGTTTCAAACTCATAGTGCTCCCAACTGGACTCGAACCAGCACGCTGTTAGGCAGAGGATTTTAAGTCCTCTATGTCTACCACTTCCATCACGAGAGCATGGCTGTCTGGGCAAGGCTTGAACTTGCAAAACTATGTTTCAAAGACATATATGTATACCAATTCCATCACCAGACAATTTTAAGTACCTACGGAGAGATTCGAACTCTCAATTAAAACTGATTTTGAATCAGTCGTGTATGCCAATTCCACCACGTAGGCATAAGTAGAATCATACTTTTATAAGGAGAAACATATTAACTTGGCAGGATAATTTTCTACTGGAAAACACATGAATGTGGGAATACCATTTTCTTTTAAATCATCTTTAATGTTGAACAGAATCTCCATAATTAAGTCTCCCTCATATTCAAACTTATCGCAAGATTTCCCATAGTTGAACCACTTAGTAAATCTCATTTCATTACAACTAATTACCAAGTTAAATCCTACATCAGTCTTAGACTCTAATGTTACAATAACTGGGCTTTCTTCTGAGATAGTATCGTATAAACAATTTATGACAGATTGTAAGTCATATAGTCCTGATTTGTTTTTGAAGAATATATTACCTTTTATCATAAGTTCTCCTGCAACCTATCCATGATTGCTTTCTTTAAAATGAGTTTAATTTGTTCAGAAGAATTTACTATCTGAACTTTCTTAAAGAAGTTATGAAGTCCTAACTTAGCATAGTTCTTACCAACCACTTCATCTGCGAAAGAACTGGTTACCATCTTAACATCTTGAAAGTCTAATGTGATTTCACCTTCTTTATCAAAGTTAATCATATTACTTACTTGTTTTCCTAGAACTCTACTGCCTAAACTTGTTCCAAACTCTTTTAACTTTACAATCATATTAATATTTCCTTTATAGTTTTAATAGCGCTAGAGTGAGATTTGAACTCACACATACATATTTATGAAATATGCTTTCTACCAATTGAAATACCTAGCGATTTAAAGTGCATCTGATAGGGCTTGAACCTATAACCTTCACATTAAGAGTGTGCTATTCTGCCAATTGAATTACAGATGCATGGCGGGAACAGAAGAAATCGAATCTTCATAGGTTGGTTAACAGCCAACTGTACTACCTTTGTACTATGTTCCCAATATGGTCGGTGTGATACGATTTGAACGTACAATCTCTTCATCCCAAGTGAAGCGGATTACCAAGTTTTCCTACACACCGATGTGTTAGTATATTTTTTGAAGAGAATATACTAAACTCCAGTACCAGTATTGGGTACTGCCCCCAATTCTTTGCCTTATCAAGACAACCCTCTACTTTTGAGCATATACTGGTGTATGTAGTGCTTCTGGAGTGTGCCGCCCACTCGACCTATCAGTTAAAAGCTGATTACTCTACTGTTGAGTTACAGAAGCATATGGCGCTGACGGTATGACTCGAACATACAAACCAAGCTATTCACTTGGCTAACGGTTTTCAGGACCGCCTCGATACCAATTTCGGTTTACGTCAGCATAATGGTACTCCCAACGAGATTCAAACTCGTGATGCACGGATGAAAACCGTGTGGCTTAATCGCTTGCCTATGGGAGCGTATGGTGGGGTAAGAAGGACTTGAACCTCCAACATCCGAAGACACCGAATTTACAGTCCGGTACGCTACCAATTACGTTGTATCACCCCAATTTAAGTTTTTAAAGAGAACTTACTAACTCTAGTGCTGACTACAGGACTCGAACCTGTAAAAAACTTTCGTTATCTTCGCTTTACAAGAGCGCTGCATTACCAATTTTGCTAAGCCAGCAGATATGGTACACCATGACAGACTTGAACTGCCGACCCCTTGTTTGTAAGACAAGTATTCTCCCACTGAACTAATGGTGTATGGCGGTTACGATGGGAATCGAACCCACGTGTTTCTCCGTGACAAGGAGATGGAACTAAACCACTGCCCTACGTAACCAAATCTTGAATTTTGTCTGTGGGATTTCAAACCCACTTATTTTTAGCACCCTCGGTGAGAGTCGAACTCACGATTAACGCTTTAGAAGAACGTTGCCTTATCCACTTGGCTACGAGGGTATTATAGGTGGAGGATATGGAAATCGAATCCATCTGATGTCTTGATTGCAAGTCAAGTGTCCACCCCAAGCAGACCCATCCCCCAATTTAAAAGAAAAAGGACAACCAACTTAAATGGATTGTCCTGTATCAAAAATCTAATATTCCTATTTTTATTCTAGTTATATTCTTTAATTTTTAATACAGTCTACCCCTATCTTTAAGTTCATACCAAAAAGGCATGTCAAAAACATTATGATTAATGGCATATAAGTTTTTTGAGTTTGTTCTTGTTAATGTCATAATGTTTTTCTCCTTCTTTTTAAATATGAGTAACTAGGTTGAAGATTTATTGGAAGTTATCTCTTCCTACATCGAAATTGATGTACCTAACTTGCGAAAATTGATATTTTTTCATTTAAAGTTTGCTGTTCTCAACCTAAGTTTTAGCCGATGCGACACGATTCGAACGTGTAATCTCTTCACTCGCCTTGAAGCCGTTTAACCATTTAACTTACACACCGATATGGAGCAGGTAGAGGAACTTGAATCCTCATCGTTCGGTTGGAAGCCGAAAATAATAAACCTTTATACGATACCTGCAAGTTTTACTAGATAGCTTTATGTTTAAACTTTACCAAAATAGTTTTCTTGTTTTGTTTGCTGATTGCTACCTAAGATGAATGTTGTTTTATCGGCACAACACACAAAGCCACCATTTACATATATAATTATACCATAACACAGTATAAAAGTCAATACCTTTATAGCACTTTTTGTTTTCAATATTACTACCTATCTGGGAGAGAAAGTGTTGAACTCTCTGGTGACACTCCATTAGTGAGCCAGATGACCACTAATTTCAACGTGCAAGGCGTTGGCAGTGAGAGTTGAACTCACCAATTACACAACCAGTACCAACATATATATTAAACTCTCCTGTCTGCGTTCTACCAACTAAACTATATGGCTCATCTGTGTCCATAGCCGGCATCGAACCATAGGTGTTCAGATGCAGGACTCGAACCTGCTGATTTACCTATATCCGAACATGGGAAGGAATGTTTTATTTACCCACGCACACTTCCTTAAGACGTGTTTTAGATTGCCCTACACACTTGTTGGTGTACTCCTATTATTTACTTCATCCTGCAGAGACTTTTCGTAATAGTTTCCTTTTTTTATTGCGACAATCAAGGTGTACCTTTCACCTAGTCCAACAACTTCGGTATCCCACCGATAATACATATGATTTGTTCTCACTACCACACTGTTCGTAGATACAATAAGAATGTCACACGGTCATAATATTGTGTTTATTGCATTACAAACTACTGAGGGATTACGTGATGTGCGTTCTGACATTCAACTAATTTGGGTATTCGCACGGACCCTGTAAAGAGAGTGCCTAGTTTCCTCAACTAAACATCCTCGCATCTCTTGTCCACAATCGTGGATGAGTCAAGCAAGTTTTACCTTGCAAATAAATTCAGTCAACTCCATTATCGCTTGGTTTTCGCTAGGAGTTGTCCTTTACGAATAGATACTTGTGGTCAGGTGTACCTTAGACCGCTATGATTTCCCACATCATAGAGAACAGCACACGGTTAGCGAATCTCATAACGCTCCGAGTATCATTGGGTTTATGCTTCTTTATTAACTGGATTCCCACCAGCAGACCTTCTACCAAAGCCTATCTCCTCGACTATTGAGCATAGCCTATCAACTTTGTTACTTTTATCCTTAACGAATAAGGCTTTAAGTAGTTGATGTGAGTTTCTTTTTTGGGTTCTAAAGAAACTTAAACCTCATATATCCATATCCTTAACAAGTAAGGCTTTAGGACAGTGGACACTGTATGACTTGAACATACAACTTCTCATTTATGAGATGAGTTCTCTACCTGTTGAGATAAGTGTCCAATATGTAATCACCAACTAAGCAGTTAAGTTCCTTACTTAACTTAATTTCCACTATTTTCCTAGGACTAGTGTTCCTCTTATTAAGTAATTCCTTAACATTAGAAGGAGTTGGTGGGAGTTGAACCCACACAGCCAATTGCCCCATTGAACGCCTGACCAATCTGTTTTCATAGGTTGCTCATTAGCATCCTACAATTCAACTCTATTGTGATTACATTTACTATTATACAACAACATATTTAACCTGTCAAGATATTTTTGAGATTAAATATTGAATGAAAAGGTCAATGTTAAGAATAAACTGATTGTATGTATCTATTCTCCACGTTTTCTTTTTGTTAAACCCAGACATACCAATTTCGTATTCAAATCGACAACATTGTTCTAACATTACAGCACATACAATGTTTGTCTTTAACTCTTCAACATCTTTATTGGTTTTAAACTGTTCGATTGCTCTGCAAGACCATAATAAAGTGTTAAGATTATCAAACACATTATATTCTTCTAGCTCTCCAGTAAAAGAAATTCGATAGGTATTATAGACTAACAAATCGCTGTACTTCTCAATTAGTTTCCAATCTTTCTTCGTTAAATTTGTCATGTCTAAGCTAAATATTCTGATGTTTGTTCAGAACCTTCTTCATCAAAACTATCTGTAAAAAATTCAAAGAATTGGTTATCTAATGAACGCACTAGTCTCAATAATTCACCAAACGATAGATAATCAAATTTCTCAATGATTTCATCATTAATTAAAACTTCAACGTCAAAGTGATTTTCAATCTTTTTAATATCAATCTCGTGTACTTGACCTTCCCATGGTTCGATTCGTAGATTACAAGTATTACTATCTACTTCAGAATTAATTGTAAAGATAGGCCCTGCCACATTTAATAACACTAATTCATCTGTTGTAAACTTTTCCATAATGTTTTCTCCTCTATGCTTGTGCGAGATTATTTGCCAGTCTATTCATAAGTTCAACAAGTGCTTCTACTGCCTTACCTGCTTGTACTTCAAATCTATTACCATGATGTTCAATGTACATCTCTGTAAGAGTGTGAATGTTATAGCCACCCGTACTTGCTGGGAAATAACCATCTTGTATCTCTACTAGAGTATCTTTAAGTTCTGCAATCGTGGCATCATAAATATTCTTAAATTCATCCTCACTTAATGCACCTAATCTTTCAGAAACTCCATTTCCTGCATATTTTAAAGTCCATAGTTCTTGACAGAACCCGTTGTTAAAATAGAGATAACGTTCGAAAGCACCAACAAGATTTTCAGAAATATCAATCTGATAATCACGATGTTCAGAATCATATTTAAATAAATCCACTAAAATGGATAAATAAGGAAGCACTTGGTTCAAATCATCACTAAATCCCCAATGTGTATCTTCTGAAATATAGTTATCATCGCCCCAATCACCTTTAATATGTAAGATATAAGAATGGTCTGGGTCTAATTGCTTTACAAACTTTGAATTTAACTTTGACATACGAGTTCCTCTCCCCCTGTTTTTAATTTCATTATCATTATACAACAGTTTTTAAAAGATTGTCAATATCTATCTAACCAATACGTTTACAAAATTCTCTATTTTCAAACAGTTCGCTATCAGACATATTTAACATCTTTACATCAATCGAATAGTCGTTTGGTAACTGACAAATTGATACTGATACAAATACTTCTCTACCTACACAGTGCCATGAAACAACCATGTCAGTACAATCACTGAAATCTAATTCTCTAGCAACTTCAATAATGTGTAATAATCTTCTTTCAAACATCTTATCAAGATACACAACCTTTTTATTTAAAATTTCAGACAACATCTTAATATCTGAAAGTGAGAAATCTTCTAAATTATGACCTACCCAAATATCATCAATTGCTTCCCAAAGTTTAGATACTGCCTTACCATCATTAATAGGTTTAGAATCTGGGGTTGTAAATGTTACATCTCCTCTGATAACATCTCTAGATATTCTCTTGTTAAATAATACTTCATACTCAACTTCATCATCAAAACCTGAATGGAAATATACCTTTACTGATGCTAGTCTATAAATGTCACCATACTCTCTGTGTTGTGATAAATGCTGAGTTGATAAAATAATACTCTGATGTGCCACCCTGCCAAAACGAATGATACTAGAAGCAAGGTCGTGAACTAATCTCTGACCTTCTTCTGACATATCTGATGTGTAGAACTCATCAAAGCATAAGAGTAATCTTGTTGGATTATATTTACCACTACTTCGTTTATGGCTGAAATAAAGATTACCTTCCACCATTCTCTTTTCATAATACTTATCTGCTAGTAACCACTTTTGTTGACCATCTTCATAATACCAAACAATATCATCTGGCATGTACTCCCTACCACCAATGGCAAATGTAGTTACCTCTTTACCAATTAATTCATCTAATGTTGTTACACCTTCATCACAGATAAACTGGTTACGCAACTTCTGTTGTGCCATGACTGCATCATGTAATGATTTTAGTTCTAACTCTGTTAGAAGATGTTTTTCATTTAATAAATCTCCTACAATCTCTTTTACATCTTTGTAATCTGCTTCATGATAATCTACATAAAGAATATCTAAATTAGTGTATTCTTCTCTTGCTTGCCTTAAAATTTCCTTAGTTGTACGAGATTTACCTGTACCACATTTACCCACAAGCATTATACTAGTTATCTTGCTTAAATCCAATTCTAAATCTTTATTTTTACATAAATTAATTTTCATAAATCTCTCCCCTATGATAATAGTCCTTGTTCTTTGTTATCTTCATCAAATTGTTCTACAATTACTGATAATAGACTTGTGTCTAATTCTCTCAATAATGATACTATATTTGAGAATAATTCATTTTCGTCATCCAATGTTACACTACCATCTGGGCTTGTGATTGTTAAGAAGAACTCCCCATCCTCATCTATTCTAATCTGAATGGTAGAAGTATATTCAGCAACAAAATCCCATTGTACTGTACAAACATTCTCATTAAAAGTAACTTTTGCTAGTGATGCACTAGCTTCTAACAAACCTTGTTCAAACTCTGTGAATCCCATTTTAGAACAACCCCCACTCCGAAAACTTCTCAAAGCCACCTAAATCATCAATAAACTTCTTTGCAATAGCAACAATTTCACTATATGGTTTTCCATCAATATATTCATCACCAATAGCACAACTTAGTTCTACAACTTTACCTGTTTCCTGTGCTTTCAAAAAAGCATAGATATTAACAGATACGTCTGCTTTGGAACAATCCTTACCATTAATTCCACCACCAGTTACTGAATCTGCCATATCAGAACCTAATTTACGGTTCGTACAACCACTGTCTACACAATATCCACCGGTCCAATCACCTAAAGGATTGACAACTGCGTTTGGATATTCCAACTTTAACTTCTCTGTTTCTGCATTACTCTGACAAATGATTAATCGTTCTCCATCTAATACATACTTACCGTCAAATGGATACTTGGCATAAATCTCTCGTGCAATCTTGGATAACTTCTTTTGTTCTTCAGTCAAAGGAACGCCACGGAAGATACCGTTATCCCCACAACGGATTTTATCCATTTGATTTCCTGCTAAATGCACATCTTGTGGAACAATAATAACTTCTGTCTTTGCTTTTCCTAAAATACGTTTAACAATAGACTTAACTTCTGATGTACTCATCTTAACAGAAGTTTCTACGATAACATAACAACTATTGTGTCCTAATAACACTTCTACTGCAACAGTAGGTCTGTCAGACTTAGAATAAGCTAAGTCTACGATTGCACCACCGATTCTATCCGCGCACTTATCTGGATGCATTGGGTTAACTTTTTCGAACATTTTTTTAATTTCCTCTCCTTTTTAGTGAAAAAGAGTGCCTTACACAGACACTCTATCATATCTCTCATTCTGCAATGTATTTAGCATCACAGTCATTGGGTCGATTTGTTGCTTAACAACTGTTTCACCCTTTTCATTAACTGTTTCAACGTACTCTGTACCTTCGATAACATTCTTAAATAAGACAGGAGAATATCCGCTTACCATAGCAACGTTAGTACCGTTCTTATCTTCTTGGAACATTCCACAATTACTTGTACGAACATTCCAGTACACAATAGCAGGCATTTCGTAACCATGTTCAGCGAACTTCTTAACCCAATCTCTATGAAGAGTGTTACCACTTCCATTAGCATGGTCAAATTGCATATCAGAAATAACATACAACTTGTTTGGTAAGTCTGACTGAGGGCAGTTGTTCTTAATAGCAGTATCTAAGATTAACTTTAATACCTTATTGAAGTCTGTATTATAACCCCAATCAGCATTTCGCATATTGAGTACCTTATCAACAATATCTTCACCCTGAACCTTTACAAGTTCTGGATATTCAGAGAATGTGATGAAGCTATTCTTAAATACTCCGTTACTCTTATCAGCACAGTATAAACCTAATGAAATAGCAACTTCAATAGGAGTACCATACATTGAACCAGACACGTCTACTACACATAGACCTGTTTCTTCCTTACCGTCAAACCAGTTTGGTAGATTCTTCCACATAGCATCGTATAAATAGCGATTTGCTAATGATACGTTATACTCACGTAAAATCTTACCAACAATATCAACTGGGAATAAAGCACCGGCATTAATCTTAGCATTACCTTCGCTTAACTGCTTTAAGTACTCTACATAACGTTCTTCTGCATGTCTCATGAATAATTCACGATATAGCATTTGAGCCTTAGAAGGTAACTTAGAGAAGTCAATATCTTCGTAACGCTTTTCACATAACTTAGTTTCAACAATATCTAAAGCCTTACGTAACTTAGATAAAGTCTTACGATATTCACGCTCAGACATATTAAGACCATTTACAATCTTTAATGCTACCCTACGTGTATTCTTAACACCATTTACGGATGGTAACCACTTAGCCATAAGGCTTGGTGCTCCACCCTTATCAACACTGATTAAATCTGACTTTAATGTGTCATTGATATAACCAAGAACATTACGTTCAACTGGTGTATCTAATAAACATAACAAGTCATCATAACGACCATAGAAAGCAAAGTTATCTAAGTTCTTGATAACTACTTCTGGTTTATTCTTTGCTAAATAGTTCATGATAACACGGAAAACTCTACGTTCACCCTGTCCACCACGAATATCACGGATATAGAACAACAACTTCATTGCTAATTCTTTATCCTCTGCAAAAGCAAGATTAAAAGTCTTGATAATCTCTGCTTCATCGTTAGTACGCATTGCACCTAATGTACCAAAAGCGTCTAATAGACCACTCTTAGTTGACTTTAATGCAACTGCACCATTTTCTGTTGTTGTGTAATTTAATTCATCTTCTAATAATTCTGTAAAATTCATAATTAACTCTTACCTCTTTCTTTCTTATTCTGATTGGTTGTCTGATTAGAAAAATAGTTCTTTTATTTTGCTGTATAGTAAGAAAATTTACTCTAAACCTTTACATGTTTTCTTTAGCCTAGAAAGTGTATTTTTTGCTGTTGGTTTAGAAAAGTGAACGTTTAGATAAAGGGTTCAAACGCACAAAAACCACTATGAGTGGTTGCTCAGATTTGCACTGAGGATGTTCTAAATGAAAGGAGGTGATTTAAACATCTACTAATACAACCACATTGGTTGCGAGAGGTCAGACTCGAACTGACGACCTTCAGGGTATGAACCTGACGAGCTACCAACTGCTCTACTCCGCGATATTGAGAGGAATTACATCCTCTCGAATTTTTTGGACCTACTTAGAATGGTAAGTCATCAGATGCTACATTGAAGTCAGCAACGCTTGTCTGAGTAGCCTTAGAAGAAGTACCTTCAGACTTCTTAGAACCTAATAGTTGGATATTACTTGCTACAACCTTTACATTGTAACGTGTTTCTCCTTCCTTAGTTTTCCAAGATTCTTGTACTAACTTACCAGTTACACCAACTTGAGTACCTTTTACAAGGTGTTGTGTTAATGCCTCTGCCTGTTTTCCCCAAACACTTACGTTGAAGAAACTTGTCTTAGCCTTTTCGCCAAAACCATCTGATGTTGCAATAGAGAAAGTAGAAACTACTGTTTCTCCTGCTTGTCGTAATTCAGCATCCTGTGCTACACGACCTACTAATGTTACTACGTTTAAATCCATTCGATTTTCTCCTTGTTGCCGACATTGAGTAGCACGGTCAACTTGCTACGAACTTATTTTGTGTCGAAGTTCACGAACACTAGAAAGTATCTTTATTTGGCGGATTCAAAAGTCTGCTTTTTCTTATTTTTGTTTGCTGTTACCTTCTACTTACACTAATAGTATATCACATCTATTTAATATGTCAATAGGTTATTTGAAAATATTTAATCTAAATTTTCAAATCCACGTTTATCTAATCTGCAGAACGCTTTAATATGTTTACCCGTTGTCTGACTCCAATCAAACCATAGACGTTTTAACTCTCCATCTGGGCTTCTTGAAATGATTGGTGTCTTGTAACTATACAATGTTTCTGTTCCATCCTCATCAACATGTACAAGTGCTTTACCATAGAAACTTTCCTGCATTTGTTCTGGTAATGGATGTAATTCATATATCTTTAACATATTTTATCTCACACTAGTTAGTTCTATAAGCAAATAGGTCATCTGTTAATTCTAATTCCTCACCATCATATCCTGAGAGGAAATGACCATAACCATCTACATTAACTGCATCCTCACAAAATTGTTCGAAACCACCATCTACACACTTCTCTAATAGTTTATAAACAGCTTCATTCTTATCTACTAATGCTTTAAATACTTCGACTGGCAATCCTGTTTCCTCTGCTAAAAACTCTGGAACGAAATAAGAACAAGTTTCTTTAATGTTATCTTGTAATTCTTCATCTCTTTCTTCTTCATCAAGCACTAGATACTCACTACCATCATCTAATTCAAAATAACGACCAGATGTACTAATACTATCTTCTGGAACATCTAAGCACTTTGCTAATAAATTCTTTTTATCGTCTGTACTGTAACCCATCTTCAGTTATCTCTCTACTTTCTTGTTTTGAAAACAATCTCTTCAATGTTGCAATCCCACTTCTTTAAGTTATCTGCATAAAGTTGTAAGGCCCTTGCGAACTCTTTTGCTTCCTTTTCCCCCACATGCCTTGGTTCTAAATGAATAGCTTCTCCATGTCCTTCTTCTAAGTAGGCATATCCAGTGATTTTTCCATCACGCGTTACAAATATTTTGAAGAATCCATAGTCGGAACTCTTATAGAAACTCATGAACTCACAAGTTCTATCATTCATCCCAAAATCAAAGTCTGTACCATCGTTACCGTTCATATAGTAAACAGCCCCATTGTCGATTAACATGTTATCAGTAACCTCTGGGAATCTATCTCTAATATTCTCTTGAATATAGTTTAATACTTGTTGTTTTACATTTTCTGCTGTTGACATAATTATTCTCCTAATAAAGTCTAAATTTGGTCTCCAAGGTCATCTGGGATGTTCCAGTTCTCATCATCTACGTTGTATGGTTTTGGTCGTTTGAAGTCCATCTTAATTCCATCTTTCATGTTCCAAGAAACCCAAGCGTCATAGAACTTATTTTTCTTCTCTGAATACATTCCTTTAATGTACACTTGTTCCCCATCAATTAACATCTTCTTTTCCACAGGTGTCAACTTATGTTTATGAATCTCATTACCTAAAGAAATTCCAAGTGTCTTAAACCCATAGAATAAGAAACCTTGATACTCTTGCTTCTGTAGATTACCCATAAATGTCTTTTCTTCACCATTAGAAGTAACCATCTCAAATTGGATTTCTTTTCCTGCTAATAATTCTTCACACTCTTCATCAGAGAAACGATATGAACCAAATACTCTACTAAATTTGATGTTCTTACCATTAAACTTACCCTCATATTGTTCCTTTTCATCTCCCAACTTAGGTAACTTTAACCACTCAGAGATTACTTTTTCTAAGACTTCCTTATAGTTACTATAATCATCTTCAAAAGCACGTAGAACTCTAAAACAAGAACAACGAGTAGTTAATACTTGAATTGTATTTCCACCACACTTTTCATCATATCCAAAATAGATGTCTTGAACTCTTTCATCTGGTACTACTTCTTTGGATAGTGCGATATACATTTCATTGAACATATCTCTATGTTTCTTATATTCTTCTCTATCTACTAAGAAACTTCCATCCCCATACTCAATTCTTACGATTGTCATATTCTTCTACCACCTTTCTTAAAATACTTAATTTCTTTTCCTTGCTAATGTTTCTATCTAAAATTATAACTTTTTCTGTTGCTGTTGGGCTATGACAAATGATTGACGGTTCTACCACATCTAATTCTAACTCCATTGCTCTACGAAGAGCTTGACCATTAGAAATATGATACTCTACCAGACTACCTCTCTCTGCCCCATTAACCAAAATACTATTCTGTTTTAATTCTATCATTTCTATATTCTCCAATTAGGTGACATGAATCAGAGGTTATTTCTTCCCTGTTTCTCATTTTCATCTGCCCTACAAAGAACTGCATAGGGCACCGGGATACTAAGTTCTTGATAGTATCTGACAATCTGACCTACTCTACCAAACAGAACAGTGATTAACTTCTTAGTTCGATAGTTAAATATCTTAATTGTGCCATCATCATAGATTGCATGTATCTCTAACCCATTCTCGTGATGTTTATCAACGATGAAAGCATTTACCAACTTAATATTATAGTTCATGTGTTTAACTCTTTCATTTCTATTGATGTAGTGCTCCGTTACAAATTTAACATCATCTAACCCCTCAATAGGATATGTGTCAAGCACTTTAAAGTATTTTTCCATATAGGTTACCTCACAAATACAGTTTAGCATAAGAAAAAGGGAAAGTCAAACATTATTCTTTACTTTCCCAATTTCTAACTTCCTTACTACTAATAAATTCCTTATTAGACATTATGTCATATATAATAGAGTTAATGTTATTACCCTCTTTTAAACCATTTAAGATTGTTCTCTTAATTGTAGGTGAGAAGTATAAATACTCTACATCAACTAAATATCTATCTGCTTGTGGAATTAAATGTTGAGATACAATACATCTCATATTGGCAATTAAGTCATAAGTTAGGTCAGAAGAATTATCTAAATGATATAATAATCTTCTTAGAGTGCCTGCTACATCATCTGCGTGGAACGTAGTCATGGTTAAGTGACCTGTTCTACTAGCCTCTATTGCAGAAGAAATAGAATACTTATCACGGATTTCTCCTACTAATATACAGTTAGGATGTTCACGTAATGCAACTTTAATACCATCTGCAAACTCTCTAAAATCTTCTCCCATTTCCTTTTGAGTAATCTTAAAGGAATCAGTTGACTCAAACCTATATTCAATAGGGTCTTCCAATGTAGACCACACCGTATTATCCAACACATCTCCTTTTTGTGAGAAAGTATTGATACACGCTGCCATAGTTGACGTCTTACCATTTCCGGTTCTCGCAGAGAAGATAATAATACCATCTTTATTTGTAAATGCCTTATGTAACATATCTTTACAATCTGTTGGATATAAAATGTTATCAAAAGTAATCTTCTTAGGTTTAATCATTCTGAATGTTGCTACATTCTTTTCTTCTGAAAAACCCAATGCACAACGATAACGATATTTAGAAGTATAATCTTTATCTAATTTATCTTCTGGTACATATACTTCTACAGATAAATCTAATTGTTTATTATGTACATATCCGTCATTTCTTTCATTAGAAACATATAGGTCAGCAAAAGTACTCCACACATCCTTAGAAGTAGGTGTACATGGAACTCTATAAATATTACCATATCTTGATAAATAAGGGTATTCAGTAACTTTTATATATAGGTCAGAACAATCGTGTTGAGTAGCAAAGATTAACAGTTCTTCAATAGATGCTGTTCTTTTATTAAATTCTTTCTTTAACTCTTCCTCAAAAGAAAGTGCTATTTTAAAAGCCATACTTCACCTCTTTAAAAATATTGTTTAAGTTCTCTTATAATTGCTTGTAATACTGGAACAACAATACTATTACCTGCTTGTCTATATAGAATACCACACATACACTCTTTTCCACCTATATATCTTTGTGGATATAAAGCCTGTGCCTTTTCAAAATCAGATTCATCAAAACCCATTAACAACCATGATTCTTTTTCTGTTATATGTCTATACTTATCTCCAACTGCCACAATGTTCGAAGTTGGCACTTTTGCATAGTTTGATACGATTGTTCTAGCATAATCCCCTACAAGCATATTTCTACCATTGAAAGGATTCTTAGGTAATTTACCAAACTGAATTGCCATTGTTCTATCTGCAACTCTGTATTTATCTGAATAGAAGTTCCTATCTATAAACTTATTTATATCTTCCATAGGTGTAGTCTGTAAATTATCAAAATTAAACTCCTTACCATTAAGAATACTAATTGTAAATACACGATTTCTTGTTTGTGGGATACCAAAATCTAATGAATTTAGCACTCTATATGTACTTGTGTAGCCAAATTCGTCTAAAGCATCTATGTACTTTTGGAACTCTGGGTAGTTTAAAACATTCGCCACATTCTCCCAAATAACAATCTTAGGTCTATACCTTGCTTCTCGAATAATTCGAACCGTTTCCCACATCAAACTACTTTCTGTACCAGAACCTTCTGCACCACCATCTCTTTTGCCTGCAGTACTGAACGAGATACAGCTTGAGCCATGTACTAACAAATCAATTTGTTCTTCTGGCAAGTGGTAATCGCACACACTCATAGGTGAATAGTTTTCATTATATAAAGCATTATAAGACTTACAAGCATTCTTGTCTATCTCTACATATCCTACAGATTCAAACTCAATATTTTCTCTCTCTAATGCTTTTCTAACTGCACCTATTCCACCAAATAACTCTACTAATTTAATCATAAATGATTCCTTTCTTTAATTACTATTTCTGTTCTAAGCCAAATAAACTTGCTACTTCTTTAAAAACGTGTTCCTCGTTTACTTCCGAAATCTCTTCCACAAACCTACTTAGGTCGAAATCGTGGTGTTTATAAGAACATCTATAGTGTCCAAGTCTTAACTCCTCGAAATTCGCTTGTAAATCTTCTCTATTAAAATCAAAGCCATTTCTTTCTGCATACTGAGCAAACTTTTTTCTAAACTCACACCAAATAATGAGTGTGATAATACGAATAACGTTATTTACATCATTTAGATTTCCACAGTTCTCAGAAGTTATTTCAACCCCAAGTTCACTCGCTTTTTGTACAAGTTTATCAACCTTACGTTGTTCACTTGCAGAACATCCTGGAATTTTTATTACGCTATCATTCATCTTTTTCATCAACCCACGTTACAATTGTTCCATCAGAACATATATAACCATAATCATTATCAACCTTACTCCATAGTTGTTGAGTTAAGAAATCTACACTAACAATATCGTCTAAATAAACCTCACCAAACACCTTTGTATCTAATATGTTTCGATTTAATACAGAGAACATGTAATCTTCGAACCAATCCCTAGAAGTGAAGAACACATTAATCTTCTTCTCATTTACTATATCTGGATATGTTTCTTTAACTTCTTCTGCAAGGTCTTTACCTATCAACTCTTGCAATTCCTCAAAACTTTTAGCAATTTCCATTACCATTCTCCTCATTCAAGCCTAATAAATTAATCAGTTGAACAAATGCAGTTCCCCTAAATCCATCAGTGAACAACTCAACTTCTTTATCAACATCGACAATACAATTATTATAGAAAACATTAAAGTGACCTTCTGCTAGTTCGTCAATCTCTATGTGGAAATCTTCCTCATCAATTTTAATATTGATGTCTTTGACGAACTGGATGAACTCTTTTTCAAACTCATCCCATAGTGTGAGAGATAGCTTTGAAATTACCTCATTTGCATCAGTTACATCTCTAAAACCTATTGACTGTACATTAACATTAATAGCAAATAATCTATCACACAGTCTATCAACTAATTTTTCCTCGGCTACAGTGTACCCAAGCAACTTACAAAACAAACCACTACCACTCATATCTATTCTCCTAACACTTCTAAAAATTCTTTCATATAAGGCAATGACTTCGCCCAACTAATAAAGTTATCTGATTCATCATTGTCTTTACCTGACCACTCATTCAACTTATGATTCTTTCTTTGATGAACCATATTTAAGATATTTTCATAATTCATTGTTACTGTTCTTGTTTGGCAATATCCTGAAGGTAGCCATCTGATTAATTCTTTCCAATATCTCTTATCATTTGTTTCTAAGTACTTCTGTCTTAACTGTTCTAGGTAAGAAATAATTGTATTTAATTCTCCACCTTCAAATTCAATATCTTCAAAATCATCTAACTCAAAATCTTCTAATGTAATTGGTTTACTTGTTAATTTATGCATTGTTGAAGTTGAGTTAGCAGTTGTGCCAACCTTATATGTTGAAAATTCTTTCCAGAAATAGAGTGGTGCAGTTATATCAACTGAAACGAAAATCTGTCTTAAGAACTTTCTATGTTCTGAACCACCTCTAATTAAGGCACAACATAACTTCAAATCGTTCTCACCCAATTTAACTTCCGGTTCAAATGTGGAATCCATCCTATCCCAACTGTTCTTAGGGTTTCGCATACCTCTAATAGCGTGTTTAAATCCCCAAACTTCGGTATTTCTAAATTTCATAATACTAGAATATCCTCAACTCTCCACAAATCTCTTCCATGACTTTATCAATAGTGGCTTCCCCACTTACCCAATCGTTGATGATTCCACCATTCATCTCTAGCCCATCATATCGAATAATAAAATCTACATCATCAAACATAACTCTTTCTTCGATTTCTAATTCGTCAATATCAAAATCTTCTGGTTCTGTTTCATCGTACCACTGAGTTACAGCCTTTAAGAACTCCTCTTTAATAATTCGTAACATTGGTTTGCAAATCTCTGAGAAAGTACTCTCTAAACCTGTGATTTCAATTTCTGGATACTCTCTTTCTAATTTATCTAAATCATTCATTAATGATTTTATAATCTGTTCTTCTTTCTCTGAGAGCCCAAACAACATACTTAATCTACTACTCATCTTCTACCTCGATTCCAAACTCCTTTAATAAGTCCTTAAAAGCCTTTTCCGAATCACCAGAAACATAAGTATCAATGCATCCATCTGATGCATATTCGTTATTATAGCTAATCTCATACTCACTTGCTAAACAATTCGGGCGAATATCAATCTGGAAATTATCTAAATCAAAATCAATGTTGTTAGTGATGACATACTCTGAGAAATCACGCTCAAACGCATTTCTTATTTCATACATTATTGAATAAATAATCTCATTCGTGTCCAAAAATTCAACATCTGACATATCAGGATAGTTAATACCTAATGTATCTAAATCATCAAGTAACCCATCAATAAAACGTTCATCATCACTACCAATACCTAATAGTTTTCCTAACTTACTCATTTATTTTACCTCTCTAAAAAGATGTTTGTATTCACCATCACTATTCAATGATAAATATTCTGCATAACCAGATATTACCTCATTAATATTTTCCATTAGTTCCTTACGAGCTTCATCTTCTGAATAGGAAACCAGTACATTATCCATAACCTTAACATATCTATCATCAACCTTATATCTACTATGACAAACATCCAGTAACACATCGTAAGGTTCTTCATAGTTACGATTAAAGAACACTGCATCATTATCATGAAACACTAGTAAACAAAGAATGTCTATTTCTCCAATATACCAACAATCACGAACCATTTTTACCAAATCTTCTGTTGGAATATCTTTTAATTCCACAGCTAACTCATATTTCTTTTTACTCATTCTACCTTTCCTCTCGATTTTGTACTTTCTGAATTATGCATATAACTCCCCTTCTTGTATTTAATCTTTTAATTTTCTTGTGAGAGGGGTTTTGACATCCACCTATAACCCTAAAATCAATAGAGTTATTACCTATATCCATCAACACAAAATCCCCCTTAGTTCTTCTTGCTTTCACAAAACAAACTTTCCCAAGATATTCTACTTTATCATACCTCTTAAATCCATGAACTTTCCCTGTTGGTATCTTCCTTTCACTACGAATACCTCTTGTCAGTACTCTGTTTTGAACTGGTACACATCTCTTTCGATATAGTACATCAGATAGTTCAAACTCTAATCCACCACTTGCAATAACACAAGCATCTAAGTAATGGTCTTTCTTTAAGCTTAAGTTTTCTCTGTTAGCTTTTGTTACAAACCCAAAAGTTTCTATTGCATCGGAATATTTCTTTAACAACATACTTCTAATAATCGACATCTGGGTTGCATGCCTTAGATTACTTTTATGTTTACCTTTTAGCTTTAATGTAATCTTTCCTAAGTGAACTGCCTTATGACAATCTTCACATAAAGTAATAAGATTTTCCAAGGTGTCACTACCTCCTTCACTCCTGAATTTAATGTGATGAACCTCTAATCTACAATTCTTCTTACCACAACATTGGCAGGTGTAGCTATCTCTAACCAAGGCGTGTTCTCTGGCATTAGCGTATCCGTAATTTACACCTTTCTGGTAAGCCCATTTATGTTCTTGTAACCAAGGCTTTTCCATTAACTGTGTATCAAATTTTCCTGCTTCAAGAACTATATCTTTGATAGGTAGAATCTTCTTACAGAACTCGATTTCTCTTTCGTGTCCATAAAACTTACTAACAATTGTAGGACAGTATCTATCTTTCTTAATAGAATTTCCTCTATTTAAGAATCTAGGTTTACGATAACGTGTCTTTCTGTTTCTGCGACTTCTGCGATACACTCTGCGAGAATCCATCTTCTTCTTGATGTCATCTCTTAATTCTACTTGTGCTTGATACAAAACTTTATTGTTTCCTACGCAGGATACACCTACATACTTAGAACCTGTATCAACTCCAAGTACAATATCATGTACGATTTTTGTTTCAGGTTCGTACAGTAACCTGATTGTAAATGGACAACGTTTAACTACTTTTGCTTTTTTATCTCTTAGTAATCTACGAACCTTGCCAAAACGTTGTGTTGGCATAAGTGGTTGTCCATTTTTATCTAAAACATATACGAACATACGTTCTCGCTCCTTTCGTATTTAATATTAGTGAGTTTTACTTTGTAAGACAGTACTCACAGAACTGTAGTGCCTAACTCATCTCTTTTACCAAGATAAGTGTTGGACTTCTCATCGACAATGATAGATAGAGTTTTGAAATTACTGACACAGGACTTATTTAGCACTCTCAGCCCAACTTAATCAGTAATCACAGAGCAACGGTCCTGAGCATTCAACCGAGGGTGTGTATGTGTGTCATCTAACTATCGTAGGTTAAATTTCTTTAATCTTAGTCTTGTAAACAATCGTACCTTAAAGGTACTAGGTTAAAAACCTAGTGCATGTTTACTCCACGAACCTATCCATCTCTTTTGAAAATTTCTTACACTTGTTGTAAAGTGTTTCATCAAGTTCTGCAATCTCCGAAAAGTTTTCAACCCGTTTAACAAATTCTCTTACTGGGAAACGAGTATTAGTATATAAATCAATCTTAACTAAATATTTATCCTTAGTTAATTCGCTGATTGTAAAGCTATAACTAAAATCTTCCTCATATCCATTCACGAAGGTGTATCCATCTTCACATCCCCCATCGTAAGACATGTTATCCAATGCTTTAACTAGTTTTTTATAATTTATCATAGGCTCACTCCTATTGATGGACTAAATATCTCATTAGATGTATCCCCTACATTAGCACCACTATTCATTTGTGTACTAAGTACCATCCTAATACCTGCGAAGTGAGTATAGTTAAGAGGTCTACACTTAACATAACTTTCCCAATAATCAGTTGCTTGATTAAGAGATTTCACAGTGATAATATCCCTATCATTTAATTTATGTATAATTTTACTTACATTCATTTTAAGTTCTTCCAAACTAATACCAGTAACAAGGATAGTTACTTCAAACTCTCCCATTACTTCCCCATTCTTAATCTCTCTTAGACCTCTTGTAGTTAATTCAACAGAAGAGAAACTATCTTCATTAGCCTCTATATCAGAACCACTTGTAGTAGAATCCTCTGCCTCATACTTAGCAAAAGAACGTTCTCTCTTTAATTTAACTGCTGCCTTTTCCTTTTGTAAAGTCTTACATGTAATTACACAGTTTGGAAAATTCATAGGGAAATTACTATTCTCAATTACAGTAGGGAACTCTTTAACAGTTAATATTGTTGCATAAGTATCTTGAACTGGCAAACCAAATACATCAACACCGTTATTATGTAAGATAAAGTAACCAAACCTATCTTCATAAACATTTGTTAAACTACCTAAGATTGATTCAAAAGAATCCTCATTGAAGATAGATAGTTTATCATAAGATAACTCATAGTTTGGATAAATCTTACTAGCCAATGTATAGAACACTAATTCCTTAGTAGCACGTAAACACTTATGTCTAATGATATTGTAGATGTTCTTTTCAATCTCTAATACTTTCTCAGTATCTAATGTAATATTACCTACATTTGCAATCTTATCTATTAACTGAGACCAGACTTCTTTAATTGCATCACCTAAAGAATAGGCTTCAATATCAGTAAACTCATTTTGTTGAATATCCACACTTAAAAGGCAATAGTTCTGTACATCTTCTTTTACAATTGTTGTAAACTCATGTGGCATTTCTGTATCAGGTAAATACATTCTAATTGTCTCTAAGAGATTAGTTCTAACATCCTTAGCCTTAATCACTTTATCAATTCTCTCAATCGTAAAGGTAATACCATTTCTCTGATTAGATAAAGAAGATAATAAAGTAGTTAATTCTTCAATATTACTCTCTATAACACCTTTACTAGCAACAGTATAATTTACTACTGGTAATAGATAATACGCAGATATAATACCATTGTTATACAGTACATTATCTCCTACTATCTTAATTTTATTTTCTGACCTACTTACAATACCACTCATACTAAACCTCGCTCCTCACAATTGTATCTACTGAAATCTTACTCCTCTTAAAGAAATGCTTTTTAATATTAGGCTCTGTAGTTATACTCTTCTTCTTACTAAGATAAGCCCTTAAGTATTCACCAAGACTATAATGTTGGACTTTAATATAAGTAAGAGAACAACCTAATATAAGACCTATTGAAAGCCAAAACACAGTATAATAGAAACTTAGATTGTCTAATAGATTTAACATGTTAATCTTAAATGGTCTACTTATAATAAAGCCAATCAATAAAGATGCTATTGGGTATAATAGGATTACTAACTGACTAACAGTAAATCCATTAGGTACAGCTATACCAGCAATAGAGTATAACTTATGTTCTCGCTTGATACACTTTGTATAATTAATTAACCTCATGATTACTTCCTTTCTTTTTAAAACATTAATTAGTTAAAGACATATGATGGGAAAATGTCATTCGAGGGTAAAAGCATTCTCTCATGAATTTTACCCATCGCAAGCCTTGCTAACGCAATCTTGCACTTAGTTTATAATAATAAATTTATTATTTGACTTGACTAACTAGAGTTGCAACAGAGATGTAATTTCTAACTCTCTAAACTATAAATTACTCTTCTCTTCATTAAATAAATAGTATAACTTAGACTCTAATCTATAAGTTAAAAGATTATATACCTCTCTCTTAAAAACTATATATATTTTAAACTTATAACCTAATAGTAAAAACATCAATTATATTATTCTTATATAGACCAATAGTAGTCACATCTTATATATAGACTTAGATACAAGATTTTAACATATAAAAATACTAGTTCTTATAATAACTAAATTTCAGAATTAGATACTACCTAAAACTTTTAGACTTATATTTAAAAAATCAATTTCTTATATTCTCTTATAAGTACCAATAGTAGTCACATCTTATATATAGTTGTATTTATCAAATGTTTCATACACATTTCTGAAAATTGTTTCATAGAGTATCTTCATAAACTAGAATAAATCCTTTACACACTTTACTCTCTTATTTCTTCTCTTGCAGTAGTTATAACCATTCTTATACATGTTATTATCACTTAAATACATTTGTTCTGCAAAGTAGAATGGTTGATTATATTCTTCCATAATCTTTTCTATTTCTTTTCTATGTTTCTCTTGTTTTGCCAATATTCTTTCACACTGTTTTGCAACTTTTTCTGGGGAGTAATCTCTTTGTTGTACATAGGCAATCCACTCATGATACTTCTTCTTTGTCTTTTTAGCACATCTTAGCCATACTTCTTCATACAGTTCTTGTCCAATATCACCAATAATTAACTCTTCATCATAGATGTTATATACTTTGTATCCCATATTTGTTAATTCATCAATCATGTAGATATGGTGTACACTTTCCCAAACGAAGATTTCATTTCTAAATAGGTTACTGTGGCAATAATTAATTAAAGTGTCTTTATATTTCTGGTAGAACTCCAGATAATCGTCATAACTTGGATTATGATTGCCAGTTAAACTAATAATAAGCCCAGTTATTACTTTATGACAGCCTAAATAAGATGACTTAAAGATAATGCCATATTTCGCATACATATAGTTATCTAAATGCACGTATTCTTTTTGAATTTTCTCACTTGTATTAAATTCTTGGATTGCACCGCAAGTTCTTGCCATATACTGAACACTAAAATCTCTCATGAATATAGGTAGTACAGTTGTCTTGAACCTCTTTCTAAATACACCATCAGTAGATAAGCCCTCTGCAAAATATGGGTTATTATTCTTATAAGCTTTCTTAACCTTTTCGATAAGAAGCCCATAAATATCTACATTAAACACTTCTGGTGTATCATGTGTTAAGAAGTAAGAAGTTCTAATAATACTAGCATTACTATCAAATGTGTTTAAGTTATTTAATTTTCTACCTGTTAATTCTTCTAATTCACTGATTCTTTTGTTAAAATCACTTGAAGTATTACAAGCTTTGTTTGATATACGCATACGACCTTCTCTTAACCAGCCGTTACACTCTAGTTCTGGGTTATCTTCTGCATATTTATCCAACATTTCAAGGACATCATCAAATATGCCACTATCTGTCATTTCTTTACATTTTTCAGCATTTGCCTTTTCATTATCTCTTGGGGCGTTCAAACGTAATAAGAGATTTGCTCTTTCACAAATCTCCTTTCCAAAATTAATGTACTCTGCTTTAGGTTGTTCACCACTTTTAACCATTTTACCTTTATTGTATAGGTCAATGACCTCATGGTTATAGTCTTCAATTTTGCTTTCAGGTGCAATTCTTTCATAGACATTGTACCAGTGAACAGATTTCTTACTCTTAACACTTATCTTAAAGCGAATAAGACCTCTATCAATGAAGTGTTTAATCTCCCTTAGTACATTCGTTTTACTCTTTGCACCGCAAGTTTTAGCAATATCATAAATTGGTAATACGATTTCCTCTTTATTTGAACAGAAAATTCTACACACAATAAGTGTATTAATATCCATTCTTCTAGCACCATATCCAACCGCTTTACCAAAATTTAATTGTGTGTCTAAATCCCTTTTACTCATAATCCGTATCTTCCCCTTGTAAGGGGAGAATACTCCCCTAATCCATAAACTTATTAAATAAAATTCTATTTCGTACTGCTTCTACTGCTTGTTCTTCTGTAAGACCTTCATCTTCTTTACACCATTCATATGTTGCATATACAAGTCCTGGACAAACTCTATCAATTACAGTTATCCCATAGAGTTCTTCTTCTTCATCTAATGCCCATTGAGGGTATTTAAGTGGGTAATCATCTTCATCTCCCATAAACATTAGTGCAAGTGCCATTGTCATGTCATCTACCTTTGGTAGTGGTTGTTTCGCTCTCTTATAATACATTCTGTTCTCTCCTTTGTGAGTTGTATAGTAAACTACTGTTATCTTCATTAAATAAATAGCATAACTTATACTGGTAAGCACTATTTATAGAAAGCCATTCTTATGCAATTATAATGCCAAAGTATTTTCTTCGTAACTCTCTAAGTATTACATCTTTAGATATTCCATCTTTTGTCATTGATTCTAGTAGGAAATTAACCATACTGTCTCCGAGTAAATCTCCTAATGTCTTTCCATAAACATTCTTTTCGAACTTCTTATCTTTCTTTGTATACATAAAATCTTCCTCTCTTCTAGTGTCAGATATTCAAACCCTTATACCACATATTTTGGTTAGTTACTTTTGTGGGCACATTAATTGTTAGTAGAAAAAGCAGGAGTTTACTCCCACTAATTCTCACCATCTTTGTGTTTATTATATCATTAAAATATTGAAAGTCAATATGTTATTGTCCGATAACTACATAGTAATCTGGCATCCAGTTACTAATACTTTGTGTCGTTACCCCAGCACTCTCATTCATAGCTTGTACTGTACCACCGTTACCTGTAGCAATAGACACATGTGAATCATTATTATAGAAATATAATGCTCCAGCAGGTGCGTTCCACACATCATAACGATGTGTCCCTAAGTTTCTTTGGTCATAGGTTGTTCTAGCACTAATACCATAACAATATTGCACCAATCCAGAACAGTCAAATCCACCATTTACAGGGTTATTACTTCCCCAAATATATGAATACCCTATATAAGACATTGCCCTATCTACTGCCTCATTTCCTGTAGCAGTATAACTAACGTTTCGAACTGGTGCAGAGTATAGACTTCTTTGTAATATGGATTGTTGTCTTTCTTGCTCTAATCTCTCTTGTTCAAGTCTTTCTTCTTCTGCAATACGTTCTTGTTCTTGTTTCTCTAAGACCTCTTGATGTGTCTTGACTGTCACGTTTAGGGTTCTCTCAGTTACTTGCCCTTTTAAGTCCGTTGCCTTATAGTTTACTGTATATTCCCCATCCACAGAAGTATCTACATTGGATTTAATCTCTAAGGCAGGTAATATATTTGAATCTGTGTTAATATATGAGATATAACTACTAGGATTAAAAGCATCCCCATTATTAACCACTACATTTTCACTCTTTAACTTAATGACTGGTGCACTTTCAACAAATCTAACCATGACTTTCTTTGTTGTTGTTGGAACTAAATTCTTTTCCTCTGTGCCACCTTTATAGATTTCAACAAGCATTTCCTCTTGCAAATCACTTTCGGAAGTTATAGTGTACTTAACTGTTACATTTTTCTTCTCTTCCTCAGTCATGTCTTTAGTAAAATACTTCTTTAACTGTTCTGAAATATCTTCTTGTCTGTTTAGCCTAACTGTTTCTTCTACCTCTGTTACTGTATTCGGTTGTTTAACTTCTTCCTCTGCTAAAACAGGTGTAGTAGTTGCTAAACCACTCATAATAAGTATTGATAGACTAATATTTCTTATAATTCCTCGCAATAAAATTTCCTCGTTTCTAAAGTTAGTTTAAAGACCTACTCACGGTCTGAACGATTAAAAGGGGAAGAAACCACTTCCCCATATACTACATCTTGTTATATTTACCCAGTGCTATCTTAGATTTCATGGAAGTTGTTTCAAATTCCTCTGCATCTAACAGATTCTCTAATGTATTCTTATTTGGTCGATAAATCCATACCCCAAATAGGTCAGAGTAATCGGTCATAGATGTTTCTAACGGTCTAAAATACCACTTTTTAGGTGATTTTCTTAACCTTGAAAGTAAGATAATCTCATAATGTCTACTTTCAATCTCTTCATCCCAACCAATTTCATCAATAACTCCATTGATTTGAGAAATAACATCCTCATAAGTAGAACATTTTGGCAATTTCTTCTCTAAGATTAAGTTAAATGGGGCTTTCGCACCTTTATTCATACTATCTAACGATGCTTGTGTTGCCTTTTCACATACCATTAAACAAGAGAATAGCCCAATATTCTTAGGAACAAAAGATGTGTCGTGACTTCTTCTATACAATCCAGCACATTTCTTGCAAAAGTGTTGATGATTTTCTACATCTTCCTCACAAGTCAAGTATGTTTTGACGTGTATTACAGACATATTCACTGTTTTGTCTAAGAAATCTTTGTAATCTTCTATATAGTTATCCAATTCTGGAATAAAGTGGTTTCTAACCTTATATAAAAATGTAACTTCGTCAATAGGTAATACATATTCAACTCCTACCGAACCACAATCCTCTGTGTCGGTAATTGTCATACTATCGGTTGAACTAGTAGCCTTCTTATATAAATAACCACTATCTTTAATAGAAGTAATATTAGCAGAAATAACATCATTCATGAACTTTCTACTTTCTTCCTCAGTATAAAGGTCATCTTTTCTAGTAAGTGATTTATCAATGTCATCTTGCTTACCAGTAAAGTTTGTTACCTGCTTGATTCTATTCATAGCTTCATCTGATTTATCATTATGTTCTCCATAAGCATTAGCAAAATCTGCTACATTAGGGATATAGCAGTTAGAGAACATTTTAGAGCCTAGGAACTTATATACCTCAAAGTACTTATCCCTAGGCAATTTTTCTAATTTTTCGCAAATCTC
>ERZ772928.56-NODE-56-length-50710-cov-8.669865_pt1 | contig 50710 bp, 64 predicted proteins | sample MGYA00511686_ERZ772928 | MGnify/ENA primary metagenome ERZ772928 (study PRJEB29015, sample SAMEA2738063) | human oral metagenome | biome: human oral; feature: human-associated habitat; material: saliva | place: China | collected 2219 ... | reverse complement strand
CTTGAGCAGTGATTCTCTTTCCTTGGTAAGTTACATCTATTCCCATATTTGCACCCCACGCACCTGCTGAACCAACTCTGCGGTCAGTATACAAATTGTGGAAATATACAGTGATTTTAATATCATTAGACGGGTTTAATACAATTTCGTCAGGAACAGCAAATTCAAATCTGTTATGATATGGAATAGAGTATGTATATGAGTATTTACTTAACTTTTTGATTAATGGTTCTTTAATTAGTTCAGCAAGTTTAAAGAGTTCTATTTTCTTAACTAATTGGTTATATCTTCTCTTCAATCTATCCTCACTCTTTTTGTTTTCTATAATACTCATTTTATCCCTTCTTCCTTCCTTAAATGCTTTTAAATGTTCTTCAAAACTAATAGATGAAGTAGCACATAGTCTTTCCCCTCGATGGTTTATAATTACTGAAAGACCACCACGAACAGGATTCCAGAAATAATATCCATCAATTTCAGGTACTTCCTTACAATATTTCTGTACTTCTTCCTCTGACAACTTTAATATATCAGATACGATTTTAATAATCTTACTATCCACATTATCTCCTTCATATTGTACAACAAGAAATGCATCCAAAATTATACAGTTTTTGGTGCAATTTTTTCTACATGTCTTTAAACATCTTCACATATTTTTCTAGTTCTTTACGAACCTTGATAATTAACTTCTTTAGTTTCTTTTTACTTTTCTCTAACTCTGCGTAATATTCTTCATCTGTTATTACAAAGATATTAAAGGAAGCCCATTCAGTTAAATTTTTCTCAATATCATTTGTTACCTGTTCGATAAAATCTTCTACTGAAATATTAAATGTTTTACCTTGTGCTGTGTAGATATTTCCCCATACACAACAACTCTTGCCCGTTACTACTACAAGTTGGTCTCCAACATTTTCACCATCAAACTCAAGTGTGATATGAGTGCTATTAAACGTTAGATATTCATAGAACTCTTTTAAGATGTATGATGCTACATCACCATCTATATACGAAATGGTAACATACCCTCTTGTATTATTATCCTCTATGGCAAGATGTGACCAACCACCTAAAGGTTTTTCTAATTCAATAGTACCAATAGGTGAATCGAAATCACTGTCGTAATACTTTGTCACTGTTGCGTTAAATACTTTACCTTTTTCTGCCATATTAGTACCATCTCTTTCTTTGTATGGTATTACTATATCACAGTTTTATATAAAAGTAAATAGAAAAAGAGAAGTTTTTACACTTCTCTCTTCTTAATTACATTTGTTAATGCTAAACCGATAGAACTAACTAAAATCATAAATAAATTAATTAGACTATTAGTATGTACACCAGTGGGAATATCATTCTTCTTTGACTGTTCTGTTGGTTTCTGTTCTACTTTCTTAACCACATGAACTAAATCACCGTTCTCTTTAGTTTCTGTTCTAACATAAGTATATGATGTAATGTCTCCATGCTCATGTGTACCATCTTGTTTCTTTAACTGCTTGTTCGTGATTTCTTCAACCCATTCAGTTGTTAGTTTATGATACACATAAGTCTTAGTTCTTCCTTCTTCTTTAGTATTGATAAGTTTATATCCTTCAAACTGTTCTTCTTTTCTAAACTCATCTGCCTTAGTAGGTTCTGATAAGTTCTTATTAGTTTCATCAACCCAAGAAGTTGTAAATTGAGCAAAGATATGTTTTACATTGCCTTTATCATCTGTCTTAGTTTCTAAGAACTTGTAATTAGGAATTGTACCACTCTCTTTAATTTCTTTACCAACAACTTTATCTTTAAGTGCTGTACCATCTTCTGTAACCCACTCTGTAGTGAATTGTCTATAATGATGAATTAAATTACCATCAACTGTTTCAGTGTTTACATAAGCATAATTATCAATATCTTCTTTGTCTTTTGTCTTATCTCCTACAAATTCAGGTTTAATGTCTTTATTATTTTCATCAACCCATTTAGTACTAAACTGTCTAAAGATATGTGTTGTAATATCTCCTTCAACCTTTGTTTCCACAAAAGCATAATCAGCAATAGTACCTTTATCCTGAATACTACTATCTTTCACAGGTTCTTTTAATGTTTTACCATTTCTATCTTCCCAACGAGTTTCTAACTGCTTATACACATGTCTAACATTACCCTCATTATCTGTTTCATCATGGTCAAACACATAATGAGAAATAGTACCTGCTGGCTTAATGTCTGTATCAGTTACAGATGTCTTTAACTCTTTGCCATCTTTATCTACCCACTCTGTTGTTAATTGTCTAATTAGCACACGACTATAAGAAATAGTATTAGGTGTACCATTATTACCAGAATAGTCTGGGTCATGATGTGGTTCTAAAGCACCTGGATATGTTGCTAGTAATGGTGGTAGAACATCTTTTGTAGTTACTGCACCATTTACGATTAACCATTGTCCACTAGCATTAGATTCAGCAGATAAACTAATAGTGTTTCCACTTGTTACAACACCTGTACCACTACCAAACCACATATTAGGATTACCGATTCTATCCCATCTTGTACTATCCCAACCTTTATAGTTTGTAGGATTGTCTGTATCTTCATCTACTGCATAAATTTCATGGTTGGCACTTTCCTTAATTAAAGAACCATTGATAGGTACAAATCTGAAATTCTGATTGTAAACCTTTTCAATGTATCTATAACCAGATGCTGTTGTACCTGAATTTAAACTACCCATATTCACTAATGCCGGATGTGCTTCATCAAACTCAATTAAGTTGCCATCTTCATCATAAAACTTCATAGTTAAGTTAGTCTGAACAGTGTTATTGCCTTCTTTTGTATTATATGTCCATAGGCCCAAAGCAGGGTTCTTCAATACAAATACAGAGTGTGGCTGTGTTTGATTAGAAGAAATAGTGTATTCTATCTTACTAATCTTCTTACCTGCGTAACTACTATTCTGCAAATTTGTATAAGTTGCTGTAATGCTATCACCCTGAGATAAAACAACTGGCAAGCCTAAGAAGTTATCATTACTTGCTTTCCAAGTCGCATAACCACCAGACCATGATTGTTCTAATGTATCTCCACTTTCAGGCTTATAGTCTACATTTCCATAGTCATTACCATATCTGTTGTCAGAACGTTTCCAATACCCTTGGAAGTTGCCACTAACTGTTACTTCTGCATTAGGTTCATCTTTGAAAATAAGATTCTGTGCTAATGTTTCTGTTAATTGACCTTCCTCTGTTTTCTTACTCTCTAGTTCTGCTTTCTTAGCATCCCATTCTTGTTTTGCTTGGTTATAGGCTGCTACATCTTGGTTATATTTATTAACCTTAGCATCATATTCATCCTTTGATTGTTTCTTTTCATCTTCATATTGTTTAATAGATTGTGCTATCTGATTCTTTTGTGCTAATTCTGCGTCCTTTGCCTCTTGCATTGAACGATAGACTTGCGTACTCTCTTCAAACTTAAAATTAGGATATTTCTGTTTTAAATCTTTAATATAGTCTAAAAATTCTTGACTTGTTATATCCTTGTTCTTTTGTTCTGCATAAACACTAACAATACTATTTTGTATCAATGATACAGTGCCAACTGTTTGTGTTAATGCTAATGTTCCCAACATTACTGCTTTTGTTAATCCTTTTCTCATTTATTTAATATTACCTCTTTCTATAGTAAAAAGAGTTCTTATGAACTCTCTTATTTATATCTATTTACTTCTCAATTTTAATTAATTCTTCTATGACAGATTCAACTAAACCATATTTTTCTTTTAGTGATTTTTCACCAACTTTAGCCTCTGCTTCTGGTTTATAATCAATTCTTAACATGTGGGTTTCGTCTAAATACAGCATAGAAATAATTGTATTATCTTCGCCGAATTTAGAACCGTAAACTCTTAACTTGTATCCGTTATAAGTTCCTTCTTCTGTTTCTACGTTCTGGAGGTATTTATTCCATGCTTCGTACTGTGCTTGAAGTGTACCCTTTTTTAAATCTTTCTTGTCCATCGTTATGGTCGATACTTCAAAAATATCGTCACGTACTTGCAGTGGTTTTGACATGTCTGCCATACCGGTTGTGATTTTGGAAATATGAAAGTTGCCTAACTCTTCTAGTGTATGCTTATCAAGAGTAATTTTTCTTTCGTTTTCTAATTCAGGATTTGTTACTATATAATTCACAAATTTCTTATTTTCCACAGTCGTTGCTGTTGTATAGTAAGAGTGTGGAAATTTTACTTCAACATCATAGTCAAAACTGTCGATACCCTTAACTCCATGGACACCATCTTCTGTTGCATTTAACTTAATAGTGTCATATTTGTCTTGTTTCAATAATCGAACATCTGGCACTTGTTTCTTTTCTGTTTCTTGTGTTTGTTCGTGTGGAATGGTTGTGCCCTGTTCTTTAATCGCACACCCAACCAACATTAGTATCGCCAATGCAGATAATAGTAGTTTTTTCACTTATTATTCACCTACTTCTTAATTGTTACTAATTCGTCAAGTAACTCAACTACTCGCTTGTGAGCATCTTCCTTAGACATGTCCTTTGTGTTCTGGTGCTTGTTGAAGTATGTTAAATATAACTTATTTACGTTATCTAAATATAAGTAGCCTTCAACATAACCACCATCATCCGTATCTACCTTGTTAGTATACAAAGTATAACCCTTATAATCACTCTTAACTAGATTCTCTTTCTTATCAAAATCTAGGTAATAAGAGTCTACTTCTTCAGGAGTAGTACCATGTTCTGTATTTTTGAAATGCTTAGGCATGAAACTTGCTGTAAAGGTTAACTTATCATAAGAATAGGTGTCGTGGTCTTTCTCAAAACCTGTTGCAATTACCTTACCAACATAGTCATTATTAATTTCATCTGTGGACTTCTTGTATTCCTCATCCCAATAGTGGTCTCTCTCTTCTACTTCTTTATTAAGACGGTACTTATCTGAAATATGCCCGTTCTTGTCTACCACGATTGCCCTTACAGTATAGTTAGTTGGTAATTTAATTGACACATCGTATGCAAAGTTCTGAACGTTCGGTCCTACTGGTTCTCCATCATCTCCCATGATACGATTACCATTCTCATCAACCATTCTTCCGTCGTATTCTGCTCCAGATGCTCTTATCTTAAATTCCTCAAGTTTCTTCTGTGAAAGAATATCAAATTTTGATGTGTCTTTCTCTTCTTTCTTTGGTGCTTCTGTTGTTTGTTCTGTTGCAGGTTGTTCATTTTCCTGTCTTGGTTCTTTAGGTCCACATCCTACTAAACCAACAAGCATAATTCCTGCACATAATCCTGTTAATAATTTCTTGTTCATTTTGTTCTCCTACTTCTTCTTAATAGTAACTAACTCATCTAATACTTTGGTTGCTAATTTAACGAGTTCTTCTTGTTTCAAATCTTTAATATTTTCTGACATCTTATCTTCAGGTTCATACTTTACCCATAAACATGTATGCTCATCTAAATATAAGAACATATGAACACCTGTTTGTACCCCATCTACAGTCTTAACTGGCACAACCTTTAGTTTATATCCTTTGTAGTCTAACTCTGAAACAGTAGTTTTCTTAGAGTCAAGTAGGAAATTATTTTTAGTATCACTTTCCTCGTAATTTTCTGTTGAGTATGTTAAGGATGCCATGAGTGTATCTTCTAAATCAATATTACTCTTTTCTTTACGCATTCCTGCTTGAATTTTCCAAACATGTTCGTTATTTTCAATATCTTCTAACGACATGCGGTCCTCTTCTCTTAATTTGTTATCTGGTTCTGCTTGTTCTCTTGTGTCATTCCAACGAACAGCCTCTTTTACATCACTTTCTCTGATAGATGTAGCATATACTTGGTAGTTTGTTGGAATTTTAATAGAGATGTCATAATCTCCTGAATCCATACGTGCTTTCGTTGCACCATAGCCTTTTCCCATACCACGCAGATGGAAAGTTTCGTAGTTGTCTTGGTGGAAGATGTAATAATCCTCTAATGTATTACCGTATTTTGATTTTTCGTTGTTATTTGTTTCTTGCTTTTGTGTATTTGTTTCTGTTGCTGTATTCGTGTTTTCAGATACTACTTTTTCTTGTTTGGCACAACCTACAATTGGTAATGCTAACAAAGATACTAAAGCTAATTTAATTAATTTATTCATTACCGAAATCTCCTATCTTAATTATTAAATTTCCGTTATCATCTAACTCTGTTGTTTGGAGTTTATTATCAAATCCATGTGCAAACTCATCATAAGACACATAATATGTGACTTCCTTACCACCTTTACGAACAGTTGCTATATTACCAATTAAACATTCATCCTCATTGTAAGGCCCATGATATGTGACTTCTTTGCCGTCTTCATGAACAATCGTCAAAGATACAATGTCTCTACGTTTCATCAAGCGTTTGAATACTGTCGTGTCATCAAAAAACCCAAATTCTCTATGGGGTAAATTCGCATTTTTAGACAATATCAAAGTGACTCTATCAGCAGTACATAATTGTCTTGTTGTTTGACAAATTATATTTACATCTGGAGAAACCTTATTTATGTGTTCCATATCTAAAAACTGTATATGTTGACTGTCAATCGTAATTGAATCGCAATTTTCCAAACAGATTCTAAGTTTTTTCATTAATCTTAATCTCCTCACATATTTTATATCAAGAAAAGGCAAATCGTTCTGGAAATGCCTTTATTCGTTCATCTAAACTTAACTATTCGCAAAGGAACATTGTATTTTTCAGATAGTTCAATATCATTCTTTGTGCCTTTAGACTTACCGTCCCAAAATACTATACATCCTCTATTCTGAAATTGTGAGACATATTTAAACATTTCAATGTTTCTTAAAATACCTGCTTTCTTACCATACTTATCCCAGTCAGGTAGAAATACCTTTGTTTCAATATTTCTATCTTTTGCGTACATGGCCGCATACTTATCAGCACCATTTGCACCACCATGAACAATAAGGACTTTATCCTGTTTTTGCAGGTAATAGTCTAGTTTATTGTACATTAATGACAAATCGTTAAAACTTCTTGAGCCTGCTACAATTACCACGAACATACATCTTTGCCTATTTTGATTACTAGATTTTCGTAATTATCAAACTCTACTAATTGAAGTTTATTATAGCATCTTAACTCATCCTCTTCGTATGTAACATAAAACTCTTCTTCTCTGTCGTCATCATGAACAAGTGTTAAAGATAGAATATCTCTACAATCATATAGACGTTTAAAATTTGTTGTGAACTTACCTACACCAAACTCTTGATGAGGTAAATCTGCATCCTTACAAAGTGTCAATAATATATCGTCTGCAACCAACATTTCTAAGTTCATGTTCTTAGCGAAGTGATACGTTTTATGAACCTTGTATATTGAAAGATTAACAATGCTCTCCCAAGGTATCTTAATCATATCACAATTTTCTAAACAAATTTGAAGTTCTTTCATTGTTCTACTCCTTATGTTCTATATTAGGAAGAGCCATTAGTTAGATGGTTCTATTAATATTATGTAACAAATTGACAAGCGATGCTGATAATACTCTGCTGAAATTAATATTATATAAAATTTCACGTAGTAATGTACCTGCTGTAGGACAACCGAACCGTTGTGGCAGTCCACGACTTCCTAACTCATCAAAATATTCTACAGTTAAATATTCGTTATCATAGGACATCTTAACAATGTCACTAGTTGTAATTTCTTTTAGTTGAAATGAGTAAACGCCATCGCAAAAACTGTGCTTAATATTTAATATTTCCAATAACTCACATGGTTTAATATTCATTTCATCTAACTTTAAACATACCTTATCAATCGCTGATTGAGCCTCGCCATAAGCCCTTGACAACTCATATATTACTTGTGGTGTTTCCATTCTCTAATTTCCTCTCTTTTCTAATAAATTCTCTACGATGCCTTTTACACATAATAGGATTGTGAAAAATGCCACTGTCTTATCTAATGGTGAACTGCCCCAACTGAATAGTTCCCAAACTGATAGTCCTAACACAAAAGTATAGAACATTACGGCTAATATCTTTTTACTAATCATACTGCATTCTCCTTTGTTTATTGATACATAGTGGAAGTTGCGATTAATTCAATAGGAAACTGAACCACACTAACTTCACCATCTTTTGTTTCTTGAATTGTTTGAATCAAATCTAATTTGTACTGTTCTTCCATGTTTTTATTATACACTATTCTTCCCATAATGTATATAGATTGTTCAACTCTTCTGCAATTTTATTTAATTCTTCTTGCCTTTCTTGAATATATTTCTTACACTTTTTACCAGTGTTTAACTCATTAATAAACTGTTTTAGTAATTTGTTGAGTTCTACAGAATTTTCACAATCAAACTTACTACCCAAATTCTTCCATTGTTTGAACTTAATACCAAAACCTTTACCACTACATCCATGAACAATACACGGATAGTAATATTGGTTATAAGGTTTTTCGATATTTACAGGAATAATTGAGATACAATTTTCTGTATACTTGGAAGAGTAGTAATGTTCATTCACTACTTCATACCCATACTCGTTGAATACTTTATTCCAATGTTTAAAAATCGGTAATGTTAAATCAAATTTACTCCCAACCACCTACGCCACCTCATATCACCATCGGTCAATGCTATATTCAACACTTCTAGTTAATGATAGCCCATCATGAAGTTTATCAGATGAATCATAGTACATTGTTACCTTAGCAGTAATGCCTACATACTTCTTAGCATCTTCCTCAGATAATTCACCAACGTAAACTCTACCAAAATCTTCATTAAACTCTTCAATAGATAAGATTGCAGAACTGCAATATGGTTCTCCCTCAGTATATGTATAATCTTCGTCTGTTCGTTGTTCAAATGCAGGACTCTTCTGAATTAATTTTGTTTCAATCTTCACTTTATTAGTCTGCACATATGAAACACCACCTACATTAATAGTGTCTCCCTTAGCCATGATGTACTTGAAATAGATATACCCATCTTTGTAATAAAGTTCTCTTAAATTTGCTTTATTGTCTGTTCCATATGTTTCTCTCTTATCAGACACATTTGTATCAGATACAAACTTTATATTATCAGTTACAGTTGCACAGTTTCCATCTCGTTTGATTTCCTGTGTACCATACTCTGTTTCTTTTACTTCTGTGTAGTGAGTTTGTTTGTACACTAGGTTAATAGTGGAAAAAATAATTGCAATCAATAGTACTAATACGCTAAATCTTTTCATTTTTAATTTCCTCGCTCAAATTTTACTTGTTTGTCTGTGATAATATCAATGATAGAGTAATATCTATCTTCTTCTAATTGATTTATAAAGTATTGTGTTTCGTCATCTTTGTTTTGCCCTGTAACCTGTTCTTCATTATCAAAATCCTTATCATACAAGAATAGATTACCGTCTTTTAATGTTAAGTAGTATTTATCTTTTATCCATGAGTACAATCTCTGTTTATTCATTATAGGACAATCAATAACGTTAGTTGGTATCATATATTTCTTATTTGACATTTTTACTTTGATGAGGTCCGTAATAGATGGTGATACGATGTCAATTACTTTGAGACAAAGTTCATCTATTAAAAGAGCTAATAGTAGTAACGGAATAAAGAACAACAAACCTAAGATTTGCCCCGACATATACTCAAGAGTAAGATTCCACCCTAACCACTTATAAATGGCAAAATGTCTTGATTTCTTACTATCCTCAATTAGTTTAGCCTTACGTTCGTTTAGTTGTTGTTTCTTCTTTTCTTCCTCTAACAGTGTATCAATCTCTTGGTCGATTTCGATACATCTGTCATAAGGTAGTTGCAATTCTTTTTCGTGCATATTTTACTGTTCCTCCTCACACCATGCCTTAGATACCATTTCTTGAAATGAATCGAAGTTCATCTTTTCAAAATAGATATTTAACAGGTCATACTGTCTTTTGCATGTTTCCACCTGAACTTGATAGTTGTGTTCTGCAATTTTTAACAGGTCAATTAACTCATCCTTAGTTAATTTCTTTAGTGTTAAATCCGATGGGAACTTTCTTCCAATACATGAAATCACCATATTAAATCTCCTTTAAAGTTAGTTTAACATTAAAACCAGTACTTGTCAATAGTTAGTACTGGGTAATGTAACATTTAATGCCTTCTTTTAGCACCGGTCGTTGATATATTCTCATTGGATTCTTTGAATGTAACAAGCCACACTCATCCAGCTTGTTTACTAAGTTATAGGTTTGAAAAATCTTACCAAAATAGCACATGAGATTGACTTTAGAAGCAATAGTTGTCTTGATGTCAACATTAATAACATCCTTCGGTTCATCAGCAGTCTTATCTTCCCTACTAATGAAGATATTTGTAAAATCAAGAAGTGGATTAGTATAAGTGTGTTCGAAGATATAGTTATCAAAATCATACTTCTCAACAAGTTTTGTTGGATATTGTTCTATCTCTCTTACTAGTACATCTTCCATTAGTTTAAAGACCTCTTCAAACGGTACTTCAACTTCTTCACACTCTGGGAAACTGTCTATACCTGCAAGCTTAGCTACCTCATTAAAGAATGTAGTATCCCAAAAGTCATTACCAAATATTTGAGTAATTAATAACTCTTTATCGCCATCTTTAAATGTTAAATAAGTTCTAATTGCCATGTTTATCCTCTTTAAATGCTTTATCTGTTAGAATGTCGGAAATCTTGTACATCTTGTCATTTTCCAACTGAGCAACAAAGTACTTGTATGGTTTTGTTTGATAGACAAAATCCTCATAACACTTTAATTTCTCGTTAATGTACTTTTCTGTGCCATCTTCTTTAAAATATCTTAAGGTACGATTGTTTTGGTTGTATGAGAGAAATAAGTATCCAGTTTCAAGTTTGTAATAGAATTCTCTTTTAAACTCAATCGGCCGATACTCCAACTTACGTTAGGGTCTTATGTACATAGACTTCCAGATGTACTCGAAAGCATACAAGACTAATCTGTTTCCATAAGACTTTCACTATCAATTATCCCAACGGATAAATTAACGATAGCATTAGGCTCGCATCAAAACCTCTTTATATCTTTATTTTTAAATTGCTATACTACTTAAATTCTTATGTCCTGTTAATCTCGCTACTTCTAAATTGTGAAGTCGATAGAAATTCTCAAATCTCTCGCTGCACTTGTTAATATCAAAACTTTTTAAATCTTCTGCTGTATTCATAATGAGGAAAGCAGAATATAAATCCCTTTGAACCTTTATTCCGTTAAAATCATTCCATCTTTGAGATAGCTTCTTCTTGTTATATGTACCATCAAAGTGATTGAACTGACTTGCCTTAGCATTCCATGTATCAATTTTGATTAAACTCTTTCCATAATATGATAACTTTCGGTCTATAATTTGTAATAACATCGAAGGTGCTCTGTTAGAAATAGATTTACCAAAACGTTTCTTTCGCTTAAATTTACCTTTATCATTTTTCTCTGTCTTTATAGACCTCTTAGCAAGACCTTGGAAATTCATCTTTTCTACATAAATATTGTCACCGAGAGAAATAATCTGATTTGCTAAGCACTCGTGTTGATACTTTCTTACATCTGCTTGCTTACGATATAACTCTTTTAACTGATTTTGGTACTTAAGATAATGATTTGATTTATTCCAACCCACTCTCTTGTTTCCTTGTTTCTTAATTGTACCATCTTCGTTATAGTTATCAGGATTCGTTGCTCTTTGACTTCTATCCATCTTTCTCAACAATCTACGTTTTTCGTTTTCAATATTCTGAACTTTGTCTGCGAGTTCTAAGATTTTAACATCAGTAGTAGATGAATAAGCAATAGTAGATGTTCCAATATCAATACCAACATCTCCGTCTCCTATGTAGTGTTTGACTTCTCCAGTTTCATTGTCTACTTTAATAGGTGGATTTCCTTTGAAAATGATTTGAACATAGTATTTATATTTCTTTCTAACAAATTTTCTAATGAGACGACAATAGGCGATTTTTGATTTTAATGCTTGGTTTTCGTAATAATTGTCGTAATCAATAACTACATGTATCTTCAAACCATTCCAGAGGATTGCATCATCCTTAAATCGGATGCCAGTACTGTTAAATTTTCCTTCTAAGGAGTTTAAAGTGCTATATTTTTTGTAATGTATTTTATTGCCATTTCCAAAGAACAATTTTTCGTAAGCTTTCCAGATGTTTGAGGCAATGCTACGTGCTGTAAGAGCATCTATATTTTTAGAAAAGTGGTGTTGTAATTTCTTCACATCGTTATAGAACGAATATTCAGACATACCATATTGTTTTCTAATTTCGTTGATTTGTTCCCAAATGAGTTTATCTTTCTTCTTATCCCCAGATAATTGGGAAATAAGACTTCGATACTTCTTAGTCTTAATCATCTCTCTATAACGTTTCTGTGTTATATTCACTAACGAATTATAAATTTGTCTACCAATCTCAAACCGTTTATCTAAAATATCTTCTTGATATTTCTCTGTTTTAAGTGGAAATTGGACTATACAATTCATCGTTTACTCCTCTCTTTGTTATATTATAAGTCTTTTTAGCACCCACACTGGGAATTGAACCCAGACACGACAGTTTAGGAAACTGAGGCACTATCCTTTATGCTACGTGGGCATATTATTAGGGAAAGTATTCCCATTAAAAGAATACAACAACATCCCTATTTTGTCAAGAATTAGGCAACACTTCTCCAGTTTTTAAATCAATTACCCTTTGGTTTCTTGAACCACAATACTTTAATGATAAATCCTTTTCCTCTTCAATAAACGGACCACATACAAGAACATCACAATAAGCAATAATATTCTTTCTCCAATCCTGTAGGATATTCTCTATCTCATCCCCAGACCAAATCCAAATATCTTTATCTGGATATTCTTCTTTAAATCTCTGAACTAAATGTAGTAAAGGTTTATAATTCTGAATAGATAAAGGTTCTCCTCCTAATAAAGAAAGACCTTTAATATAAGACCTACCACATAATGAGATAATCTTATCTTCTGTTTCTTGGGTATATTCTTTACCACCATCATAACTCCATGTCTGTTTTTGAAAGCAGCCCCCACAGTGTATATTGCAACCTTGAGTATACAATGCTACTCTAATACCAGCTCCGTCTGTAATGTCCATTTCTCTTAGTTGTGCAAATCTCATACTTAAATCTCCAATCTATTTAATTCTTTATAATAAACCAATCACCTATATTATAGCATAATTCACTATAAAAAGTCAAATAAAAAGAGTGATTATATCTCACTCGTCATTCCTTTTAGTCATCTCGTTCGATAGTGCCAGTTTCATGTTACACTACTTACATAAGACTTTTAACACAGTCATTCATTGTACAGACTTTATCTTATTTATCTTTTTCTAACATTCAACTGCACTGTTATTATTTTTATTATCTAATTGTTAAGAACATTCTTATCCTTAAATTCTTTTCCTAACTATAACTTATAAATTATATTATTTATTAATTTAACTATTCATATCAATCGTTCATGTTTCATGACCTTATGGTAAAACATTCACTTAACTTCAAACTCTAAACATCAACCACTGAAACGGAGAGGTGAATTGGGAACAACTACTGATTAAGAAATCTAGAATATCCCTATCCGAACAATAGAGATACTAGACTTCTTAAAGAATGACACTGAAACGTATGAGTCTGAATGGTGTACATATTCTTCATAAGAGTTGCATTAATCTTTAGGGAACTACCCTAACACATTCCTCCTACATTCCGTGCCCAGCAGGATTTTAACACCTTATGAAAGTGTGAAATATGAGATTTTACCTAAGCTATCGTGATACACTTATGCGAAAGTTGTGAACTTCTACTTAACACGGCTACCAAATGGGAACTTCTGTTCCTCGCCTATTGACCTTTTTTGATGTGGGTTTTCAGTGATTGACTTTACTGCACTGAATGTCTAGGGGAAGGTTAAATGCAACTAAACCCTCTTACCACGAGCCTTATCTTTACCAACGTAGGATGGCTAATCTATGCATTCGCTCTATTTTACAATGTACTGTAGGCGAAGAATGTCTTACTTATAAGTAAGAGTAACATGACGTACGCACCTCTCATGTTTACAGCGATATTCAATTTTAGATTGTAGTTGTATGGGCACCCAACCTATGTACTTGCAATCACTATAATTATACCATGGTACACTTTTTTGTCAATATATTGCATTACTGACTATATTGCATTGCAACATAGTGTGTATAACAACATAGTATGTACTACAATGTACTACACTTTGTAATGCAGACAACTTGATTTAAGGCTGTTTTTAAGCATTTTGAGAGTGATTTAGAATTAAATGAGGTGATAGTCATACAAATCAATCACACATCTATTTCCTATATAAATCAAAGCCATACAAGAAAGAAAAAGAGGACTTTGATAGTCCTCTCGGTTTTCCCTTGTTTACTTGTTAAGTTTTGCTGAAATTTCACAAAGTTCTGCAAATACTAGTAAGAATACCCCTACCAGCATGACAAAACTGCCGTATTCCACCATTGCCATTAATGTTCCAAACACAGTTAGAACAACTGCTAACAGTGCAATTAAACCTCTAAACTTTTCAATAATTTTTAACATATTTTTCTCCTCTTAACACTCCTTAATATCTAAAATCTCATATTCACACGAACCATCTTCAAGACCGTAAATTTTAATACACTCTTCCACCGATGAAACAGTACACTGTTGTGTTCTCCATTGCCAGTTAGAATATGAATCTTTGTATCTGAAAGTTATTTTCTTCATAATACTCTCCTAATCAAACTTAGTGAACTTACAATCATAATAAGTAACAATACCCGCATACTCATCATTCTCTTCATCAAAAGCAAAGTCCTGACCAGAGAATCCCTCTCCAAGTCCATCTGAGTTTTGAGTATCTACCCAATCACTGATGATTTCTAGTTCTTTATCTGATAATTCTGCATTTGTTGTTAAGACAATATACCCTATCCAACTATCAACAAGTCGCCATGCGATATTAATAATCTTATCTTTAAACTGACTAACATCTGTTTCATCTAATAGGATTTCTGTCATATCAGCATCTTCTAAGTATTTCTTTGCCTCATCATAGCCATTTATCTTACTAGACAACGTAAAGCCAATATAATATTTAACCATCTTCAATTCCTTTCTAACGAAAAGAGAGTTAGTAACCCTAACTCATCTTACTGTAAGTAATGTGGTAGTTATCATCAATTCCGTATTCAGCTTTTAGCCAATCCTTAATGTATTTATCAACTTCCACACCTTCTGGAACATATAATTCCCATTGATAATTTAGGTTCTTTCCTGCAACATTGATTACATACATAGGTCTAACCTCTCATAAACGTTGGAATTTCTACTTCCAACTCTTCTACTTCGTTATCCTCAAACTCTGTTACAACACATGTTTCCGTATTCTCAAATACTGGAATCTCAAATTCAACAATCTTTTCCTGTGAACCAACTTCAATCATAGAACTATATCCTCCTGAATTTCACCTAAATGTTATCACATATTAAGAAAGATGTCAATGGTTATTTAACAACTTTCTTCTTACATTTAACAACTTCAACAATCATACTTGCCTGTGCATAAGTGTGGATTTCTCTATCTAACATCTCATCGTAAATGTTATCAAGAACGATGTTAGCAATTTCCTTGTTGCCAACCTTATTTGCTAATTCTAAAATTTGTTGGTACTCTTCAAAATGTTTTTCCATGGTAGTTTTCCTCTACAATGTATCATACCACATTCTGTTCATATTGTCAAATTTAACTAACAAACGACATCCATAGGAATTTAACCCAGTTTATAACCCAAACCACAATATCTTGTAGTGGGGGTAATGTAATACCAAATAAACCTAAAATAAAGCAGATTAAGAAGTAACATATAATTAACTCTATTACTGCTTTCAATGATTTTCCTAAAATTTTTAAAGCAAGAGCAATCACTACAATAATAATTAGATTTGTAGGTACTGCCATTACCCAGTTATATAAATTCTGCAAAATACTTTCCATATAAATTTTACCCTAAAACAACTGTTAGTATTATTAAAATATTACATACAAAAATAAATGGTACTTTTTCTTCGCCACTAAAAATATACCATAACAATGTACCAGTTAGTAAGTTAGGTATTAAGTGATGAGAGGTCATAAGTGCAAATACTGTTAGGAATAAGAAACAATTGTCTATTGGTTTACCAATTAATACTGTATAAAGCCACAGTAGAAGTAGTGCAATCGTAAATGGTGTACTAATACTTAAATAAGCACATGTAACAAGAATAAATCCAAGGGAAAGTATAGTACTAACTTTTCTCTCTTTATAGTCTTGTATTGCTAGTGTAATTCCACTAACCAGTAATAAAATCTTTAATATCATTATTCGTCTCCCCCAATGGTATGAGAATCTCTTCCTCTGTACCGACTATTCCCTTTGCCATGTTATTAATAATCTCTTTTTCTCTCAGATTATAGCACCAACCTATTGGCTTTGGAAATAGAAGTCTGTCTTTTTTGAATTTCTCGTATCGTTTACAAAACTGCTCGCACATGCTAAACACTACTTCATCAATCTTTTTAGAGCGATTCACTCTAACATAGTAATCTTTTACTTTCTTCGGAAGGTTCAAGTAAGTGTTAGTAATTTCCATACCAAATTCATTTTCAATCGCCCAACGGTACATTGTCATTTGAGGTAAATAACCGTCAAAGTCATTGCACTTCTCAGCAGTAGGTGAACCAGTCTTATAGTCGATGAGATAAATCTTATCATCACGATAGTCAATTCTGTCTATGATGTACTTCATTTTCATAGGTAGTTTTTTTCCTAATGACTTAACAAAAATATCACACTTACCCTTATGCTCTGTTAAGCATTCCAGTGAGTTATCATCAAGTTCTCCTCCAAGATAATCGAGATGCCTGTTAAAATAGTAATCAACATATGCTAATACTTTTTCATAACTACCATCAGTACACACTTCCTTCGTAAGTTCTACTGCCTTTTCACGAGTACGTTCCCCCTTTGGTAATTTGTAGTACAGTTCCATAACTTTGTGAAAGTTAATTCCTCTCGCATCCATTTCTCCTGTACTATAAATATCATGTATAAGACAACCAAACGGATTTTCATTAAAAGATTTTAAGAATGTTGGAGAGAAGTAATCTGTGTTATACTTTCTGTAGATGTGTTCTACATTTGAACCATATCCATCTTTAACAAATTCGCTTTTATGATACTCTCTCAAAAGCGTAATAAACTCCAACATATCATTGAATAGTTTAGTGGTATCTGCCCATCTGTATTTACCAGTAACCACAGAAGAAACAAGATAGTCCTTGCCTTCAATTGTTCTAATTTCCATATTAATTTACTCTCCTTCAGGGATATAGGGTGAGGGAAATTCCCTCACCACTTTACTTACCCTTTTTGTTTAGTGCTTTTGTTTCGCTTTTACGGATTTGACCGTCTACTTTTTCTACACAGTCAATTAGTGCAGTTTCGTAGTGTTCGTTCTCTGATTCTGCGTACCAGTCTAATACTTTAATCTGAATACGATGAATCTTCTTGTTGAAGTTATGTGCAACTAAAACTGGAGTATCCTCTTTTATAAAGGACTTATGATTGCTTAATCTACGTAACTTCTTTTCATTTAAAACTTTAATTGTTTCGTTGTAAAAACCAACACGATTTGAACCAAATTCAATTGTCATATATCTCTCCCATATTTGAATATTGTTTGTTGTTCGTTAGATACCTAACTCTTTTTTCATAGCATCAAGGTTTAACCCCAATGTCTTTTCTTCTTTGATTTGTGCTTTAGCAATTTCTGTAAGTATATCCAATCGAAGTGTATTATCCTTACCAGATACCCACTCGTGTAACACAGACCTTAATTCTGCTATGTGAATCGGCTTAGTAGTAGAGTGTTCCCACATCTCATCTCTTACGATTGTAATAGGAGTTTTCCCTACAATACATACCATACCGTCAATGCTATCAATTTGAATACCTGCTCGATTAAATACTTTTTCCCAAATAGGTACAGAAGAGTGAACTTCAAGTATTTCTTTACCCTTAGCAGTTTCTATAATAGATTGACCTTCTATTGCTAATTCCTGATTAGGTTTGACCTTTATATTCTTAGCATCTAAAATAAGAACGTGTCTACCATATACTAATAATACATCAGTATCAGGTATATAGTCAAGTGTGTTATTGTCTTGTTCATAAGATAAACTAGCAAATGCTACAATTCCCTCTAACTTATCATCATATTTTAGAAGAGTTGATAGATAATCACATAACATGGTTTCTCCATCAATTCCAGCTTTCGTTAATGCTATTTGAGTATTCAATTCTACATCATCAACTAGCCAATCTGTAACATCATGTACTGTACCATTTTTCTTTTCTTCTAATTGTGCTAATGTCTTTTTTAAACCAAGTGCAGGATTTCCGATAACAAATAACCCACTTCGCAAATGGTTTCTTACTGCTATTGCTAAATCCTTATCCTCAGCCTTAATGTTGCTTTGGTCTAATTTCACTCTTCCATTCCCCCTTTAAAGGAAAGGTGAGAAAACTACTCTCTCACCTTTTTGTTCTTAACTACTGCACCAAGTCCAAGTAGCGATAACATTCCCATTAGAGAGAACATTCCCGCATTAGTATTAACACCTGTAGGAATATCTGCGTTCTTTTCAAAGATATGCAATACATCTCCGTTTTCTAATGTTTCTGTACGCACTAACTTGTAACCAGTAAATGAACCGTGTTCCTTAACACCCTTTTCTGATGCCTTTAATTCAACACCAGTAGTTGTCTGCCAAGAAGTCTTAACCTGACGATAGATGTGCTTGATAACACCCTCTGTAACGTTAGGTTCAGTGTTTCTATAAGCATAACCTGGAATATCCTTTTGGTTCTTCTGACCATTTTCTTTAGGGGAAATTTCATGACCTTCTTCATCAACATAAATAGTATGTAAGAGTTTGTAAATATGAGTTACATTACCCTTATCATCAGTTTCTGTCTTTGTATAACTGTAGTCAAAAATAGGTTTTTCAGGATGTGTTCCCTTTTCTGTTGGTGACAACTCTTTGTTGTCGCCCTCATGCACATAAGAAGTCTTAACTTGACGGAATACATAAGTAACATTATCCTTATCATCCTTCTTAGTTTCTACATAGTAGTACTGAGGAATTGCATCACCGATTTCAACTGTCTTATTTCCCTTAACAGGTGTCTTTAACTCGATACCTTCTTCATCTACCCACTTAGTTGTGTATTGACGGAAGATGTGAGTTACATTGCCATCTTCGTCTGTTGTTGACTTAACGAAAGAATAAGAATCAATATCACCATGTTCTTGAGTTGTATTACCTGTAACTTTATCCTTTAAGATATTTCCTTCTTCATCAACCCAGTTAGTGTCGTATTGAACAATTTGAACACGTCTGAATCTAACTTCTGTATTCTCTACTTCTGCAGGTGCATTTGTAGGAGCTACAGGATTTGCCATATTAGGTTCAACCGGAGCAGTTGGTTCTACAATAGTATTTAATGTAGGTTCTTCTGGCTTAACAGGATTTTCTAGTGGAGTTGGTACTTCTTCGTATGTAGGTTCTTCAGGGATTTTCTCATACTTAGGAGTAGGAATTAGACTCTCATCCCAAACTGCTGGTGGAGTAGGTTCACTCTTAAATTCGATGTATTGGTTGTTTAAACCAAATCCACCACCTGCACCACTCCATGATGCAGAAACAGTGTCACCTGCAAAGATACCAATACTGATACCACGTTGAACAGAGTAGTTGTTTCCAACAGTGGCAGGGTCATTAGGAAGATTTGAATGGTTAAGGTTAGCCATATGTTCATCACCGTATGTCCATGCAGTATAGTCATTCATCTGCTGAACTCTTGTATAACCTTCTTGTCCTTCAGTAACTCCACGTGCTTTATCTGAAGGTGCGATAGGAACAGTTGCCTTAACAATATCATTAGATGCAACACCAAGGTTTTCACCTGCTTCTAAGTCACCTAAAACGAACATACGAACTAACTTAATCGGTTGTCCAGTTTCTTCGTCATAGAACTGATATGTTGCTCTAGCACCATCTTCAAACGCACCAAGAGTACCATCCTTACGGAATGTATAAACTGCACTTGCACGTGATTGATGCCACTTGCTTACTGTTACATGGGCAGAAATCTTCTTTCCACTAGCAGTTGTTCCAAGATTATGTAAATCAAACTTTAAGAAGTTATCTACTACTTGACCTTGTGCAACTAACTTATAGTTATGACCGTATTGATTATCGTATTCTGTAACACGAGAATCCTTATAAGTAATATTCATTGTTGTAGCATTTGTTACACCAATATCACCTAAAGAGTATTCATATCCGAGTTCTGCTAACTTTTCCTTGTTATACATTGTATAAACATTATTGAAATACTCAGTTGGGCTACCATTACCGTAGTTATGGAAGTTCATTTGAGATGCGTCAGGTGTACCCATTACAGCAGACTGGTTATTTGCAATCCACCAATTCTTATATACTGTACTTTCACCCTTATCTACTGACCTAGCATTATCATTGTATGTACCACGTACTACAATACCACGACTTGAACCATCTAATAATACTGGATTATTTTCAATAAACTGGTCGTATTCACTCTTTTCTTGTTCGTAACGAGTTACTTCTTGGTTGTGTGCTTTCTTAGCATCTGCTACTTGCTTATCATAGTTATCTTTGATTTGCTTGTTGCTTGCAGTAATTCTTGCTACATCATTCTGCCAATTTGTTTTCTTTGTTTCATTACGATTTGTAACATCTGCAATCTCTTGATTACGTTGATTGTATGCGACTAAATCTGCATCGTATTGTTGCTTTTTAGCATTGTACTCAGCAGTTAAACGCTCATTTTCTGCCTTTAATTCCTTATTTTTAGCAATGTCAGCATCATACTTTTCCTTTTGGGCAGAATATAAAGTCCATAATTCATCATATGTAATCTTATCCTGCTTATACTTTTCTAATGCTTCATCATATGCCTTTTTCTGTGCGGCATATTCTGCCAACTTTTCATTAACTTCCGTCTTTGTTGTTTCTAGTTGAACCTTTTGTTCACTCTCACGTTGTTTTGCTTCCTCTTCTGTGTGTACTGTGATTGGTTCATCTTCCACAATCTCTAATTTTGGATTTTCTCTACGTAATTGTTCTACAAACTCTAAGAAATTAGGGTCTGTAATGTCCTTAGTCTTTGTCTCTGCAAAGGCAGTTAATGGACTTAATAATGTAGAAGTAAGTAATCCTACAGTTAGTAACTTTCTTAACTTCACTAAGTTTTCTCCTTCTATTTATGGCTAGTTTAACGACTTACCTACGGTCGAAAAGAGTTGAACATTTAACAATATTTGCATTAACAAACTGTTCAACTGTCATATCCTGAACATCCTTACAATCTCCAAAGGAATTATAATCTATCTCATAGATACTCTTCCCTTTGATTCTTTTCTTTAATTTTTCTCGTGCATTTTTACCACGTTCATCATTATCTAATGCTAAAATAATCTTTCTTTGTGGTAGTTGCTCTATTTCCTTTATCTGTTCCCATGAACCAAGACCATTTAATGCAATTGCATATTTACCACAAGTCCAAATGAATAACGCATCTAATATTGACTCACATATATAGACTTCCTTTGCATTTGTCTTAGAGAGTTCATAAATACCATATAAAGGTTTCTCTACACTTTCTGGATAATGAAAGTACTTTCTATCTACTGCACGTTTAGCAAAGAATAATATATTACCAGAGATGTCTTTAACAGGAAAGGTAATACAATTAGTGTATTTATCATATCCTACATCAAACATCTCTATAATATCATCAGTTAATTTTCTTTCATACATATATGGGTGCTTTATATTAAAGTATTTAAGAGTTTCCTTATCTACATACTTTGTAGTATTACTTGGTCTCTCTAATGTTATTCCCCATGACCTAGTAGAAACATTACTACTATCAAACTTCTCTCGTAACCATGTAGTTCCATCTTTGTCAAGACACTTTGTAATAAGTTGTGGAATCGTCTTTACTGCACCACAAGTAAAACAATGACAGATACTACCATCTTCCTTAATTCCCATGGATGGTGTGTTCTCTTGCCCGTCTTTGTGAAATGGACATTGTACCATTCTATACTTACCACTCTTCTTGGGTGGCTTCACTAAGTAATTACGATGTTCGAGTGTTATATCACTTCTTAGTTCATTTAATATGGTGTCAATATTTGCACCAATCTCCATGTTTTCAATTCTCATGACACATCCCTAACTATTGAGCAAGTTCTCAACTTCGTCAGTATCATTATTTTCTACTAGTCTGTCAAGACTATACAATAAGTCCTCAAAGATACCATTGATTACTGTACCGTCAATGTTTGTACGATAGTTTTTACTAGCAAGAAGTTGCTTAGCCTCAGCACAGGCCTCTTTTGTGTACAATGCAACAACAGACAAAGAATCGCCGTCTACGTCGCCACTAAGAGAATTTAGGATAATAGGATTTAGCTGGAACACATATCTATCCTTATCTTTATCACTAAATTGAGGTATCATACCAATTGTAGAACCTGCACCGATTGTTGGCATACGATTTAACAAACAGTAATATTCACCTTCAAGTAGTTCTCTATTAACAGAATCAATGTCTGTAATACCAAGTACTGTATATTTGTTATACAAGTTAGGATATAAGTATTTAATAAAGTAACTTCCAATCAATACCACATCCTCTTCGAGTGAGAAGTTGTTTGTAATAACTGCTCTACACATACCGTCGACCGGATGACCTTTTAATTCCAATTGTACCTTACTACGTTTACCATCTTGCATGAGGGAAATCAATTGATTATAGATTATCTCTAAGTGACTAATAATATGATTCTTAACTGCTAACTCAAACCAAATATCTCTTTCTTGTATTTCTGCACAGTAAAAATCATATCTATTTTTAAGACGGATAATATCAATATATGCTTGGTTAATCTTTGATAGATGATATTTACCGGTTACCTTATCTTTAATTGGTGGTCTATATTTTGGATGAATTACACAAATCTTGCTTTGTACATTTAAGTTGTATTCTTCTTCACTCATGCCAAAAACTGCAAGACATGCTTCCTTGCCAATTAACATCTTTGAAGTATCATACTTAGTTAAATCACTTGATAGGTCTAACTTAACGTATTCACCATCGTAGATAAACCCATTATAATGCAATAAATCTCTAAACAATTCAGATTTATTTGTAAGAGAATATCTAGGAATACACAATTCTCCAAAGTCAATATATCCATAGTCTGTATTAAGTTTATGGTCTACATATCTAGGGAAGATTTTATAACTAAATATGCCATTTTCATCAAAGGCAAATTCACCATTTCTTTGTACTACAGATTTCTCAAACAATCTTGAAGAGGTAACCTCTTTAGCAGGATTATCTTCAATCACTAATCGCTTTATCTTCATTAGTTTCATCCTCCTCTTCTTCATAGTCAAGTTCATATCCAAGAACCTTAAAACTATCTTCAATCGCCAAACGTGGTTTACCAATCTTATCAGGTAGTTCTCTAGTTCTTTGTAATGTCATTGAACTGTAGTCCATTCTATTGCTTCTTAGGTCTAATTCCTTCATGATTGCAGTACAGCCATTTGCCGCTAAATGTAATAACTCCATCTCACCAAATCTTAATCCACTTGGAGAAATATGAGTAAAGGCATGATGGTGTATTCTCATAATATTATTAAGACCTAATGGAATACGCATTTGTTCTCCATTATATTCAACAATAGACTTCTCTGCATATTCATTCATTTCTTTTTGGTAACGTTCTACTGCGATAGATGCAAAGTCCTCACCCTGTTTAAATTCAATACCACTAGCAAGAGACCAAGCCTCAAAGATTTGTCCTAATGAAACACGTCTAGTGGTACTAAAACCGGAAATGATTATCTCTAACGGACCTGCTTCCATATTACCAACTTTATTTAGTAGTTTTGGCATTTTATCATCGGGTAAAATTAGCCCAACAGTACCTTTTGCACCATGTAAGTTAGTAATTTTATCCCCCAATCTAAAAGGAATTTCCCAAGATACAAATACTCTAATAATATCTTCAATATATTCTACTCTATCTACATTAAGGTTTTCATAGGCCTCACCAACAATTTCACTCTTTGTAAATAGTTCTTCAATACGATTATATACTAATGATTGTTCTTGTTCACTACCCTTTTTGATATAGAAAACCTTACTACCCTTTGTACGTAATCTCTCTGCAAAACTCTCGGAGATAATAATACTATCTGCATAGGAATATCCACCCAAATCACAGAACCCTACTCTCGCAAGTATTCTATGTGACATACCATCAACTTCTTCCTCTAATGGTACAGATTGAGAAGTTAGTTTAGCGTTCATCATGATACGCTTTGCCTTATCATTATTACAAAATGGAGCAGAAGATAAACATGATAATCTAATCTCCTGTGGGTTCTTATAGTAGTAGAAGAAGTTCTGTTCTTTCTTACCTTCCTCTGTGATATACAACATGCCATGTCTTACAAATACATTGTCTAGTAGTAGTCTTTGTCTACCAGCCTCACCAGATGTTACAGTTCTAAAACTGTCAAAGATACCAATAGTATCATCATAGGTAAAAGCAGGCTTATATCCTGTATCAGACCTATATATGTTACATACTGTTCTAAAACTCTCTAATGCCTCAATCTTAGAAGTAGTCGCAGTTAATGCCCCATCTAATAAGTTTCCACCCTCACTAAACAATTTCTTAGGGCTAACAAACATCCTGTTAATACCTAACAATTGTCCGGTTAATGGTTTTGCGAACTTTGTACCCTTAAAAATAATGTTTTCAAAGTACTCTAGTCGCATATACTTAAAAGCAAATACACTATCATTAGGAATGATTGGCATATTTCTCATAGCCTCTTTAAATGTACTTGTAGTTAATTCCTTATCTAAAAATGCTTGTAATAAGCACTTACTTCTATATGATAACTGTGAATTAAAGATAACATCATTATCTGGTTCAAATACATTCTTAGTTACTAAAACAGTGAACTCGTCTTTATCAATAAAGTACTTCCAACCCTCACCAATGATTGTATTTTCATCTACCTTACTAATGATTGTATATAAATCTCTTAGTGCAGTAATTCTTGGTGTATAGTGTGCATAATTAACTATCCAAGATATATCATTTGAAGGAGTAGGGAAAGCACCAATCTTACACAATCTATACTTTCCCTTATCATCGTATTCAGCATACATATCAATACACATGTTTCTGACATTTAACTTTAATTGAAAACTATTAGGTTTTCTCTTTGCAACATCTTTATCCAATCTATCAGAGGAGTTTAGATGTCTCACCAGTTTACATGGTTTATCACTGTTCCAGTACTTTTCACAACATTCATCTATGATTGCTTGTATATCAGAAAAAGGTAAGGTCTCATCAATAGGTTCTACACCAAACAGTTTTATATTTTGCTTTTTCCAATAGTTCAGTTCTTGCTTATACAACTCTGTTATGTTCATGAATTACTTCCTCACCTCTCAAATTTACTTACTTATTATTTTCTCGACTAATCTCTGCCTGTTTAACCATGTCGATTACCATCTTTGGTAAATAGGCACGTACCACATCATGTGTGTATAAGAATAAACGACAGAAGTTCTCGTAGTCCATTCCTACACTAATCTTTGTATCTGGTTCTCCATCAGGAATAATAGCACCAGTTTCTGTTACCTTACCATTTCCGATAGATGTATTTACATATAACTTATTCTTATAAGATGCCACATACATCTTTCTTGATTCTGGCTTTCCATCTCTATTCTTGGACTTTGGTACACCGTTAATGACAATTTGGTATCCCTTATCTTGAACCATCTTAAATAGTCTACCAGTTGCAATATCATTTGCAACAAGTGAAATAGTAGCAAAGTCTACATAAATGTCAATGTTCTTCTTTGTTTCATACTCAAAAGCCTTGAAATGTACTTTTTCAATTCCAAAGCTGTCTAAGTATGCAGAAATAACCTGCTTTGATGTACTTACTTCATAAATCTTATTTAAGTCAAATTCATTTTTTCTTTTCATTAGTTTACACCCATCCTATCTTCTCATAGTATAACACATTAAAAGAAAAAAGTAAATACCTTAGTATCTACTTTTGAAAACTTTTTTCATGTTTTAGAACACGTCAGTAAACTCTGATGAATCTTTGAATTTACCTGTTAATTCTCCACTAATTTCTGCATCGTGCTGTTCCAAACCACTTGCCTTATTAGGTTTATATTGGAAGAATCCCTTATCAACATCCCAATCCCACAATAGTTTATTACCTACAACACCATTACGTTGCTTTAGAATTGCCAACTCTAATGTGTTAGATGTCTTTCTCATAGAGAATACTTTGGATGCATTATGTGCAAATCCATCACTACCACGTACTGTTTCTAGTGTAGGAGCAGTGATAACATCATCACCCGCAGCCTCACGATTTGCTTGTACAACTCCAATAATAGGAACACCAATTTCAACGGATAATTCCATAATATCTTCACTAATGCTCGTTAGTCTTTCTGTGGTATTTTCTTTACTTCTACCACGTTCATTCTTCAAGTATGTCATTCCATCAATAACTAAGAAGTCTAACTTATTTTCAAGTATCCAACTTCTAATTGCAGAAACAGTTGTATCCTTACCAAAACTCTTAGGAGTAGTTACCAAGAACTTGTTTTTATGCTTTCTTAAATCCTCAATATACTGTTTATATACAGCCTCTTCATCCCCAACATCTATAGCATTAACAAGCATACTATTACTGAAATGCTTGTACATTGTATCAAAACGATAACCAATAGATTCACCAGACATTTCAGGAGAGAAATAGCCTACATTATATCCCTGTTCCCAAACAGAAATAGCAATCTTCTGACTAATCCAAGACTTACCTTGGTTAGTTCTTGCAAAGAGTAGAATAAACTCTTCCTTACGTTGAATACCACCTGTTACCATGTCTAATTCAGTAAGACCTGTCTTAAAGAAGTATTTATCTCGGTTGTTCTTTCTATCAATCAATGTTTCATAACGCTTTTCTGCATCTTGAATAATATCTTCACCAACTACTCCAAAGTTTGTAGGTAATTTACTTAACTCTTTAAGAATATAATTAACACCGATATTACTATCTTCATTAACTAAATCCTCTGCCTTATTTAAAATCTCTCTCGCACGATTATATGTGTAAGATTCTCTAAGGGCACTGATTAGAAAGTCATTAGATTCACCTACTTGAATAAGTTTAAAGTCAGGAAATTTATTTTTAAATGTTGCTACATCAGGAATAGTGTTATACTTATCAAAGTGTGCTTTAATAAACTCATATTCTTTAGGGTAGTTAGGGAAATGGTCTACACCAATGCCACTAGCAGATAATAAACTGTATTCTTTTGAAACAATTAGTTTACTTAAATACTGTAACTCAATCATACACCATCCCCCTTACAATACTATTCCACGAACATCTTTTCCAGTAAATACCGCAACAATAGATGAATTATATACTCGACTGGTCAATCTAGCACCCAATACTTTTAATAGTTCATCCTTTGAAACAACATTACTTGTGTAAATGTTTGATTTCTTGTTAATCGTTCGACTATCAATTAAAACTAATAACTGGTTATATTCATAGTCTGTTAGAGGAGTTGTTGCAATATCATCCCAGATTACAACATCACTCTCTTTAATCTTTTCAATATACTCATCTGACACTGGATTATTGAAGTTCTTTAATTGTCTTAATAGAGTAGGTACATGAACAAATAGTCCAACTGAATCAATCCCAGAGGTACTCCACTTCTTATCAAAATAACTAAGCATTAACTTAATAGCCCAAGTTGTCTTTCCTGTACCACTTTCAATAGAACTAAGAAAGAAGTTATAACCATTATCAATATACTTATCAATCTTACGTTGAATATCCTTTAACTTTCCAAAGGTTCTCTTATCTTCTTCTGTTGTAGGAGTTAATCTATCTGGATACCATTGTGCTTTTGGTAATTCAGACCGTTCTAACATATCTACAATTGTTCTATATCTTACACAATTATGACAATCTAACTTACAGATGTCTTTATACCAACAATTGTTGTTTCTCTCCATAGTTAAAATGTCTCCTTTGTACTCTTAATGCTCATCAATTCTTCTTCTGTAAAAGAAGAACTAACAGTATTATCTCTACTCTTCTTATAGTTGTCTCTGTGATATGGGTAGAACATTCCCCACTCTTTATCAATACTTTGAATAATACTTTCAATCTTTGTAGGACAAGAATCAAGAGACCTCAAGATGTTCTGAATATGTTGCTTGCCAATTAACTTATGATTGTAAAATTTAGATGTTTCTGGTGGATTTAATCGCAAGTTAAAGTATCTCATTAATTGCTTTCTTTCACCATCATCTGTTGTATAAGCGTTCACGCACTCTGTTATAATCTCTGGCAATGTTTTCGACTTTTTCTTCTTCAACTTCTTACTTGGTTCTTGGATAAATGGATTATCTGATTCTAAATCTGTACTATCCTTATGTTTAACTGGATTTATTAACAGTACATACTCATTTTTCTTCAACTCAATGTAACCATTTTCAAACAACTCATTGAAAGCATTTTCATCTTCTACTTCAATGCCAGACATCATACAAGCGTAAAAACCCTTAGCACGTAAGGAAAGTGATGTATCAAGTAATGCTTTCTTAGGTATTGTTGTATATGAAGTCTGTGTCTGTACTCTCATTCCAAATCGTTCTCCCATTCTTCTAGTTGACTTAGAACATACTTTCTTCCCTTTCCTTCAGAAGTTTCTGGGGAGATGTGATTGTTCTTTAGTTCTTTAATAATATTTTTATTATCCGTGATATAAAAAGTTGAATTTTTAATCTTGTTATTAACCATGTATCTCTTGTAAAAACTTATAAAATTGTTATTTTGGTCAGGATTAAAAATACTAATTGCTTTTCTAAATAGCAAATAGCGTTCTTCCATGTCGGATACATCTTGGTATCCTAGATACTTTGTTCGTTCCCAAACGTACATGTAATCTTTACGTCTGATTGCTTGCAAAATATCATATTGATTATTACTCATCAAAAATACCTCCTAACCATTATTGCTAATCAAGTTGACTGGATTTGCACCAGTTCCTTCGTCATACGAACGTGCTACTACTACACAACAACTTGAAGTTAGGGAGTATGATTTACTCCCTCATTATAGCATTGAACTTAACATTGTCAATACTTAGTTACACAGAAATTCTAACCAATCTTCTTTAAAGACATCTAACACTTCTGAATCTGATGTGTTTGGTCTATTCTTCTTTCCAATTGGTTTCATGCTAACACCAGTTACTACATGTTTAACTTGTAGTTCTTCTTCGTCTGGAATCTCTAATTCTTTTCTGATTGCTTTACGAATTGATTTATGTTTATCGGCAAATTCTTTCTTTGACTCTAATTTCGTGTACTTTGGTAAGGTAGACTTATCAATCTCACCCAACTGTTCATTACATATTAAATAACCAATAACAGCCTCTTGAAGAGTAAACTTATGATTTGACATAAAAGAAGATTTAGATGCCGTGAAATCATCCAGCGAGTCTGTTACTTCTTTTGTATCGAACTCATTTAAGTGGGAATTTCGATATTCATACCACTTTTCATCTGCGTAAATCAATCTATCTACATACGGGCCTTTTAATTTTGCACTTGCGTCTTCATCAATTTTTTCCTTTACTGATTCTCTTGTGTAGATATGTTCTGTGTCTAATTCTATAATTCTTTCTTTAAAGAAAGCCTTACCCACTGTATATAATCTATAATAGAAGAACTGTGTAAATCTTCCTTCACGATAATACTTGTCGGGCAATCTTTCTAATTCTTTTTCTTGCAACATTCGGCATGTATCCTTAACAATGACCGTATATACTCATTCCCACATTTAAACTTAACTACCTCGTCTAATCTATTTGTACGATTACGAACTTCCTCGGTAAAGCCAAGAAAGAAAGAATCAGTCATATAACTTAGACCATCAGGCAATATAATTGTGTTTTGAGTATTCCAGTCAATTTCATCTCTTATTAAATTCCACACTTCTTTTCCAAACTCTCTACCACTAAGGTAGGCTTGGTTAATTACTAACTCTATCATTTCATATAGATTTCGATAACATCACCACGTAGGACTGGCACATATTCTTTATGGTTTTTCATAAAGAAATACTTATTGTAGCTCATCTTACTCCAATATACTGCCTCTTCTGCATTTTCTTCGTTAGAGTTAAACACCTTACTGTCCTTATGTAATAATTCTGCAACAAGACATCTACTCTCATTGTCATAGTAATAGTCAGTATTTTCATCCTTGATGATGGTATATCTCTTTGAATATCCACAGAATGATAGAACATGTAGTGCTAAATCACCATCTAATTGATTAAAGTTTAGTGCAATATCCTTTGTAGTATTACATACCAACTTACTGTGAGTTCCTAAGAAGAACTTTAAGTAAATATTACGAGGAATCTTAAACTTCTCACTCTCAATCGCAGGAATACTTACTAATGCATAAGGATTGACATTACCTGCAGGTGTAACACATGTTTGACCTGTTTCCCCATCTTTGTAAAAACTAATCGGAATTTCCGATACGAAAAATTTACTTAAATGTCAATTTTTACTGTGTCTCATCTCACGAGTGAGACTTCCTTATTCATCGAGTTCTGTTTTGCTAAAAGCTACTTCAGTTTTTATAACTCTCCCAAGGCTTAAATTCCCGTATATCGAACGGTACACATTAGTGATGTTTCTCTAATTTCACACTAATCCATAATTTGCTAAGTTAATGCTGGCATTAACATCTCTGTCAATTCTGTTACCACAATCAGGACATACAAACACTCTATCAGAGAGTTTTAAATCTGATTTTACAGAACCACAACATGAACATATTTTGGAACTAGAAAAGAATTTATCTGCCCTTACTAACTCTATACTATTCCAATCACATTTATATTTTAAAGTTTGTGAAAATCTATAGAAGTTTTGTTCGGCAATTGCTCTAGCTAAAAGTCGGTCTTCCAACATCTCTTTTATGTTCAAATCTTCTATAACTATCTTGCATGGCTTGGTTTTCACCAAGTAAGATGTTATCTGATGAATATAATTTTCACGAATATTCTTTATCCTTCTGTAGATAAGTTTTATCTCATGTTCAAGTTTTATAATATTCTTTGTCTTTACAAACTTATTACCGATTTTATTCATTAAATATTTTCTACTAAGTCTCCTTTGTAGATACTTTAATCGCTTGTTTAACTTTTCCATCGTGGGTGTTTTGTTTATGTTTTTATACACCACACCATTAGAGCATACTGCAAAATCTTTAACACCTAAATCTACTCCTATAACTTCTGATGTAGTCTCTTTTAATTCTACTTCAAATTCAATACTAAAAGTTATATAATAATATTTTCCATCAAATACTATGTGTGGATTCAAATAGTGTTTATCATTTGCAAGTTTAGGTAATCTCTCAGATGTTTTAATATCTCCCAACTTTTCACATCTTACACCAGTTTCGGTTCTTTTCATAGATTCATAATTCACGTAAAATGAATTGCTACACCCTTTCTTTTTAAACACTGGTTTATTCGATGTGTGACTAAAAAATCTTCTGTATGCACTACACAAGTCTTTTGCAGATTGTTTAATTACGTTACTACCTACTTCTGCTAACCAATAATAGTCTCTTGTTTTCTTTAACTTTGTTAGTTCTCTCCGTAACTCGTTGTCACTAATGAATTTATCAGAATTAATTTGTTTAGACAAACACCAGTTATACACAAATCTCGAAACACCAATTGATTTTTTGATAAGTGTTTCTTGTTCTGTAGTAGGATTTAATCTAATTCTATATCCTTTAATATACTGTTTCTTAGCAAATTTTTCTATTGACATCTGTGTTATACTAATCACCATACCTTTGATGTTAGTATACCATATATTGAAATAAAAATCAATACATTCAAGTAAATTATTCTTATTCACATTAAAACGCAACTTTTAATGCAGTCTTACTATCACTAGCAGACCTCTTATGCTTTCACATAAGCGTAGACTATGTGTTCACCTTGAATTTCTTCACGGTGTTGTATTTTTCCTCTGCCATTTTTACGAAGAACGTGTCAGTCGTACTGCTTGCAGTTTTACATTCCCATTGTGGTTATCCCTTATTTACAGGGGGAGACTCAATCTCCTAGTCGTTAGACGTACTCTTTTAATAGAGTTTCGTAACTAAATACCAATTAAAATAATCAGTTATCATTTTTAGCCTTTAACTGATGTACCCTTAGCACACATTATAATATAGCGTTCACTATCTATTCTAAAACCTACATATAATATGCTTTTGTTTCAGCATAGGTCATATTAACTATTTCTTTCTGCTTTCGCAACATTCACATCTATCTTTTGGATTGTGTTGTAGTATAGCTAATCTTTATGGTTTCCTAGTTTTAACACAAAGCACTTCACTTGTTTCCAAATAAAGGGGGTTTTCTATTTTTAGATATATAAAGACATTCAAACTAAATGCTGTTTATATATCTATAAGTTTTCCCAATATAGATTACAGTTAGGGAATAGAACACGATGTCTAGCCATAAATCTTTCAAATCTAATCTGTCTAGCATTATCTGATTGTTCTAATGCCATCTCTGTAAAACTATTACCTGTTTCATCATACATTAGTTTTGCTTGTGATAGAGAGTTAATCTTAACTCCTGTATTCTTTTCATAATACAATCTATTCACTTGTAAAGCAAAGAATAGGTATCTAGCCTCACTAAATAATAGTGGGATTTTAAATGAATCAGATACAGTCAATGCACATACTGCATTACTATAAACACTAGGAGTAATCTCATCATGGAAAATAATCTCTGATAGAGTATTAAAGTCTAATGTTCTAAATCTACTCTGTAATTCTAAATCTGATTCTAGTCTGTTGTAATACTTTTCGTTGGAAATATGTGAACTTTTGAGTCTATACATTAATCTCTTCTTGGAACATCTTTCTTGCTGTCTGTAACTTTTCTAAATCTTCCTTACTTAATTGATTGTTGATTGCTTTTTCATGAAATGAATCCTGTTGAATGTCAATTTTTACTGTCTCTTCTAACGTCATTTAATTCGCCTTTCTCATTTAAAATTCTGCAAAAATAGCCTTTATAATATCATTACCACTAGTCTTAAACTCCTTATTGCTAGTAGAATAAATATCAACCCCAATAGACCATTTTGATGGGGTAAATAGTGTGCCAGTATCCTCTAAACGATTGAATATATAAATATCATCATCTGCAATTCTACCACTTAGATAATCTGGCTTAATATAAATCAATCTTTGAGCAAATGTGTCAGGTAGATACAAGTCTTTTGTTTCCTTAGCAACTTGTAACATCCTTTTCTTTAGTTCACCCTTAGATATAGTTAAATGTGTTGTAGTCATTCCATCTATCTCTAATACATTATAAGATTGACCTTTTTCTCGTTCCCCAATAATATATACTCGATAAATCTTATCTACAACGCATAAAAATGTAGGTGATTTAAACCCATCTAAGTAAAACAACTCTAAATGAGGAACACTTTCCCAATCTCTGTCATCAGATAGGATATGAGATAGTTCCAATGCTTGTTTTACTAATTGATTATTCCCACTTACATAAAGTAGTCCTTCAATTACATCTTTTGTTTTCACTTGCCGATTTTACCTATTACAAATTGCCTAAAATACAAAAAACCATTAGAATCTGTAAAATTCATACGTTGTTAAATACCTCCGTTTATAGTTTTTGCTAAAAGGACTACTTTCATATTTTGAAAGTATAGGAAATCTATATTTCACTTTAGATTTCTTGACAACTGACCATAATTCTTTCCAATCATTAAATTCAGGAACATCAATACCCAATTCTTCCAACGACTGAATGATTGATTTCTTTACTGTTTCTAATTTTGGTAAAACTACAGTCTTTTCTTGTTGTCGTCTTTTAAAAATATATTGACAAGAGAACTCGTGTCCTCTACGACCAATCTCAATACTTGCTAATACTGGGTCAGGTAATTCTAAATGTCTATTAACTAGATTACCTATAATACTCGAATACTGTGGTTGCACTTTCACTAAAGTTGTACTACTAGCCAAAACACGTTTTCTTATTTGTTGTAAAAGTAGGTTTCTATTCCACTGACTATTGATAAGTCTGTTCAATTTTTTGCCATTATTAAGGCTAGATGATTCCATAGATAGCTCTTCTATGGCAAATACTTCACAGTGATAATGCTTACAAAGTTTAAACAATTCTTTCGCAATCTCTACTACTTCATGCTTCCTCTTATTGGTTATATATTTTGATTCTTTCGAATCAGAACTAGCAGATAAACTGTTTTCATAATCATTTAATGGTTTCAAACTGAACATCCCACTCGCAACTAGATTGAAATTATAATCTTGTTTCCAATCAGTAACAGACCACCCAATGTAATTTGGGTTTATATCAATCTGCATTGTCCTATCTGTCCTAACTGAATATCTATGATTTTCAAGTATAGAGTTATCAAATGTTATATACACATATTCTAAATCTAATTCATATGTAATTGAAATGCACTTTTCTTTTTGTAATTTTATTAGGCTTAATAGCTGTTCTTTTCTATTCTTACCCACATTTTTAAGATTTAGTGTGATACGGTGTTCTCTATCTGGCTTAAATATGAGTGTATGTGTGTCTATTATTTTAAATAGCCGATTACCGTGATAATCACATTGCCCAACAGAGTAGATAGGTAGAAAACGCTTTTTTAAAAACTCTTCTCTACTAATCTTATGTTGGCATCGAGCATTGAATTTATCCCTACCCCCAAAAATCACCTTCTTAACGTTGTCACTATGACAAGCAAAAATTTCCCTACATTTATAGATTGCAGAGTTCTTTAAATGCGAGTTACAACCACCTATATTGTTAAGCCTAGCTTGGAAGAGGGTTAATTCCTTAGTAGAATATTTGTTGTTTTCACAAACTCTATTATAGGTGAACCTAAGTACCTTATTAAAGTTTTCTTGAATGCGTTTAATGTGCAAAGCACTATCTGCATCTGTAGAATACTCAATTTTAAGAGTAATTGGGTTTTTGTTTTTACCTTTCACTTTCATCTGTCTCCACATTTATTACTTAACACTTTTTGACACATCTCTTTCTTACTTATTATTAGGTCGGCAAGAACCATTAACCTTTATCACAATGGTCTGTGTTCGTGTATATCACTACCCTAATTTTCCCACCACAAATTGTCTGTCTTTAAAGAATCCACTTAATGCGCCCACTCTATCCATATCACTAAATGATACGATAGCACTAAATAAACCACACTTAAAGATACATTCTCTACTGTGTTTATAAGGGAATGTAAACTCGTACAGTTCATCTACGTTGTCTGGGTTAAAGATTCTGATTGTATCTGTTCCATGTTCTTTAGCCAACTCATACAGGTAAATAATGTAATCTTTAATTACATAGTCTAACTGTCTCTTTGGCATATCAATGCAATCAAGTTTTAGCAACCTGTAACCTCTTGTCCCCAAAGGTTAATGAGGAACTTTGTTTGCTCTAATTGCTCTTTGATTGTCTTATATTCATTACTATTTTTATTAATTAGTGGTAATGTCGCACGTAGAGTACTATCCAACTCATAAAGTACCTTATTTATTGGTTTAAACTTACTACTCTGTAATACAATCTTGTTTACAGTATTTCCCCCATTTGTGCAGGTAGCATACTTTTTCTCCCGCAATAGATATTCTTTAACTGTCATGTTCTTTCTCCTTTTGGTCTCGCAAGAACTCAAGGAATAATTTAAAGTCATGTTCTTCCAAGATATAAAAATTACCATCATCATCCCCAAAATTAAATGAGATTACACTATGGTCTTTTCTCATGAAATGACATTCATCTCTGTTTTTAGTAATCCATTCTTTTTTGATACTAAATGATTTCTTTGGTTCTACACATGTTTTACACTCGATTAACATTGAAACATCACTTACATTTACATCACCCTTTTGCCACATGGTAGCACCACTGTTTTTCACAGTAGCACCACCAGTAGCCTTAGCAACATTATTCTCTTGTTTCTTTGAATAATATCGTGTTGGATGTTTTGTTCCTTGTTCAAAAGGTAATTTCACATGTGTTTCCACTAGGACTTACCTTCCTCTCGGTCTAACTTTTCCATCTCTTTCTTAAACTCAGCCTCTTCTTCTGAATCATAGTTGGAAACCTGTTGTTCCTGTTCTAAGATTACAGATAAGTCCTCGTCAGCCAATAATGAAATGTTACCGCCATTTGACATCGCTTGTTCCAGACGTTCTGTGTACTTCTCTGCAAATTCTGGATGTTCCTTTAAGAAAGTAATAAGTTTTTGCTTACCATTGAACTTTAACGGTTCTCCACCCTTTGTAGTAAGCACCTCGCCACTCAATGGGTCTGTTAATGTAATCCAAGCACCACCTGCTGTAATATAACCAAAAGTAGTTGCAGTAGCCACTAAATCACCAAGATAGTCCATACCACTATCATATAGGTATGTGATGTATCCACCACCACGATTTGTTGCACCAACTCTACTCTTTGTAGTGCTAAATGAAATTCTGAACCCAACTGCCTCAGTTGCTTTCGAATCAGAAATTTCTTCTCCCTTAGCATTAATAAACTTACGAGTTCCAAATCTCATCTTAAATGATGGATAGTAATTAAGTGCATATCCACATGGTTCATTGTAACGAATAGCACCATTGTGTAGTTTTTCAATTCTTACTTGGTTGATAACTAATAAGATATTTCCAACTCTTGCGGTTAGAGTAGTCATTTTTCTAATGAATACTCCTAGTGCCTTAGCAATACTGGCCCTCATTCCTTTATCCACAGTACTGGAACTATCCAAAACTTCTTGTGGAATCAACATTGGTGCAGAGTCTAGTACAATCATACCAATCCAAGGCTTTAATTGTAAATCTTCGATAAAATCAAATATCTGTTCTGCTGACATTCCATCAACTTCACCACGTAGGAATTTTCCTTCTTCCGTACTTAGCCCAGTCATTTTACAAAGAAATTCCTCTTGTCCACGTAAGGTGTTTTCGGCATCAACATATACACAAACCTTACCGGGATTTTCATGTTGATATTGTGCCATTAACTGACAAGCACCTAATGTTTTTCCACTATGTTCCACTCCACTAGATACAATAAGTTTCTGATACGGTACTCCACCAAATGTTGCATAGTTTGCTGATACGCTGCCAAAACTCAATCGTCTGACCGTACCAATGATGTTGGATAGTCTATTCTTTCCCCACTTTTTATTAAGTGCCTCAACATCTGCTTTAAATGATTTTAAATCTAATTCTGTTACTTCCTTACTCATCACGAACTCCCATCTTCATTTTCTTCTCGGCACTTCTGCTAATTAAAACACTATTTAAGGTATTAACTAATCTATGTGCCTCATCTAATTTAACACTCATTAAGTCTTTAACCATCTTATATAAAGAACTTACTGCTTGTTTATCCATTGAATTGATTGTTGCAATACTTGTCTTTTCCGCCTGTGTTCCTGTTGCAGTTGAGTATTCCTTTGCATTCTTCTCTTTTTGTAAGATAGTTGCACAATCACTCATCAACGAACTCTCTGCTGTATAGTTACCAAAGAAATAACACTCAATAGATAATCTCATCATTAATTGTCTAATTTCTTCATCTGTCATTGACTCTAACTTTGACATCTCTTTCACAATCGTATCAATCGGTTTACTATACTTTTCGACCGCTTCCTTAGCAATCGGTTGGAGTTGTAGATATGTATGTCTACACTCTTTTCTTGCTTGTTCAATATCCATTAATTTCCTCTCCTATTTCAGTTCAATCATAACATACGTTTTTGGCTTGTCAAGTGGTCGAATCCACCTAACAACATTTCCCCAATGGAGCCGATTGTATTTGTTGGTAACCCTATAACTTCAATATTATCCTCACACAATATAAAGTTCTCTGGACTATCTGTTGGGATAGTATCACATGATGTGAAGTAGACATTATTATTGTCTCTAATAATCCACTCAGCACCATCTCTATATGTCTTTTCAATGCCAGTATTCATGAATGACTTTCCTGTTTCCCTTTGATGGTATGGAATTGTAATCAAGACTACAATTGATACCAAGATTTCTGTCAATGTAACAGCTTTTACAAATGAACCATTGAACACTATAATGAGTGGTAGAGATACAAGAAATCCCCCAAACAAGTGCCCTAGATAGTATGTTAAGAAGTATTTAAACTTTTCACTAATAGGAAGTGCTGTATATTTCTCAAAAAACACTAATCTTCTCACTTTACCAAGATACTTCTTAATGTTCTTTCTCTGTTTTTTATCTATCTCAACCATACCTATCCCTCAATAAATAAATAGCATAACTTACAACCATAAATCCTTAACAATCTCACTTGCATCTTTACTATCCCAAAGTGTTACAACGTCAAATCGTAGGTCATAAGGTATTTGTAAGTGTTCTAACTCACTTGGATGGTTCTTTTGTTCTTCTGTAAGACCGTTGTCATACTCTGTACCATCAAGATTTAATCTGTTAATCAATACCACCTTAAAGTCAATATCCTTACAATTTTTAAATAGATTATATTCGCAAAGGAAACGCATATCAGACAAGAAGAATACCTCATTATCACTATTCAATATCTGATTTAATACGATTGCACTATAATAATTATCATTCCCATATATACCATAATGCTCAGGGTCATCTAATGCTTTTTCATTGTAATAATTCTTTACTGGTCGAGATAAGGCTTGTAGTAGATTTCTACCTGCAAAATCCTTTTCTCCATCCCAACCCAATGCTTTTGCTTGTTCCTTTAAATGTTTAGCAAAACTAACATGCTCACACTTAGCGTTACATAAAGACTTAGTATGGATTACCATAGTATCTTTACCATGTCTAGCCTTGCCAATAAAAGCAATTACTAGTCGTTTACCAGTTCGTTGGTACTCTTTCTTTTCTTGTTCAAAACGTTCCTTTAGTTCCTTAGTAACTGGTACATAGTAACCAAAAGAACTTAGATAAATCTTCTCAATTTCTTCCATAAATTTCCATACCCTTATATTTAAAGCTCTTCTTCCTCTAATGACCTCGTTTCGCACTCAGTATCTTTGTAGTATTGAAGGTCATCTAAATCATCAGTAATAACGATATATAACCCATCTACTGTTTCGCAAGTGTACTGATACACGTTACTAAAGGTCATGCCAGAATTAAGGTCATCTTTAAAGGCAACCTCGTACTTAGCAACAACCTTATCACCATCTAACAATGATATTGTCTTTATGTTATTATCTTTTAGTTTATTAAACACAGATACTATATGTCCATTATAAGAAGAATACACCACATTACTATAATCTGGAATAAACATCTTAACAAAGTGTACTGTTTCTTTATATGTAGTACTTACATCACTATAACTTGTATAACTAATATTCTTAGATGTAATAATATTATCAAGAATTAGGCTGCCAATATCACCTACATCAATAGCAAACTTTTCATGGTCAGAGAACGTAAATTGAATTGTATCCCACGTTCCATCGGTGTTTTCTTCTACTCTTGTGAATAAATTACCATATTTCACAAGAACAGTTTCCCAATCATCTCCAATATACAACTTATTTAACGTTGAAACATTGTCTAACAAGTACTCAAAGTCGCTATATTTCCATGCTTCATTAAGTTGTCCGAACAGTAGAAAAGGAACTTTCCTAAACAGAAAATCATTCTTACAGTATGGTGAATTATCATAACCAAAACAAGGTTCATATACCTGTGTGGATAGTGGAAAAGCAATCTCTACTGTATCAGTGTAGAACTTATCATACACTGTACCAGCATTGTGTTCGTAAGGAATATCATTCCAATCATCTCCATAGATGCCATTAACTGTTTCACCAAGGTACAGTTTAACAATATTACCAAAACACTCAAAATCTAAAATCTTTGTCATATAAAATCTCCTACCATTATACTACCACATCAAAGCAACCGTGTCAAGAAGAAAAAGAGAGGATATTATACCTCTCTTAAAGTTTCATTCTTCTTTAAAACATTCTTACCACAAGATGTTCTACCTGATGGTTTATAGTCTTTGACTACAACCTCAATAGTTCTCTTATCTGTATCTAGTTGTACTGTATCTGTATCATCAACAGTATATACCTTATACAACTTGTCTCCATCTTGTTTAAAGCCCATTACAACTGCACCAGACTTCTTAGAAATGCCTAATGACTTAGCATATTCACACTTCTTAATAAGACCTAACTTAGATACAAATAATACAAAGTCTTTTGGTTGAGTATCAATAAAGATAACCTTGTCTGTAATACCAAAACTGTCAAATGACATACCTTGTGCAGTAGATAGACATACATCAATCTTCTTGACCGGTATCTTATACATCATACCTGTTTCAGTTACTACAATTACATTATCTTTCTTAGTAAACTTACCTACATATAAGTCAGTAGGATTCTTCTTATACTTAACAACCTCAGTTGATTTAATTGTGTGTTCAGAAGATAAGGCAACCATATATTCCTTCTGTTTTCTAGGTGCTTTCTCACGTAATTCTTTATTAGCAGCAGCCAACTTAACTTCTTCAATATCAGCCAACTTAGTTCTACGTTCCCAACCATACTTATCTACTAACTTATCAAATCTCTCTAAGAAATGCTTATCTCTTGCTTTCTCATCGTTTAACAAGCCGGTATAGTATTTAAGTTCTTTGTCTAACTTATCCGTCTCCTCTCTAATCTTAATCTGTTCAAGGTTTGCTAGTCTACCTAATGGCATATCTACAATAGCCTGTGTTTGAAGTTCAGTAAATCCTAACTTCATAATAGAATCCTTAGCATCCTGCTTAGATTTACTCTTCTTAATAAGTGCAATAATCTTATCAATCATATCAAGAGCAGAAGTAAGACCATTTAATACCTCTAATCTATCTGTATTCTTACTAATAAAGTAATTAGATTCCTTAACAACTAACTCTCTATTATTTAAGATAAATTCATCAAGGTATCTTTCCATTGTAACTAACTCTGGAATACCTCTACGAGTAATAGCTACACGATTATTAGAAAGACTTACTTGTAGGTTAGTCTTTGCATACAAGTAATTTAACACAAGATTTGCACCATCATTATCCGTGCAAACAATTTCAATCTCAATCTTGTTCATATTACTATGGTTAGCTACAGATTTAATCGGCAAGTTATCTACTTTCGAGGTTAAGTTCTTTAAACTTTCTAGGAATGTTTCTGGGTATACTTGGTATGGCAGAGAGTGGATAATGATAACATTATCAGTTATAGTAGCTTCACCACGTAACTTAACCGTTCCATTACCTGTCTTATACATATCAACCATTTCAGACTTGTTAATAATAGTACCGCCAGTAGGGAAGTCAGGATAGATAAGCGAATAATCCACCGTACCATTCTTCATGTACTTATGTAGTAGATTCTTAAACTCAATAAGATTTCCTCCAACCCATGTGTTAGCCTTGCCATATCCAATACCAGATAGGTGTGAGATATATAATAATGGCACAAGAGAAACCCACTTGTTTAGAATAGGTTGTTCATCCTCTTCCAAATAGTTCAATCCCATATCAAGCAATTCTTTATTGTAAAGGAGAATATCATGTGAAAATTCAGACAATCTCATCTCTGTATATCTTTGACTCGCAGCCTCATCTCCACCAACAACAGAACCAAAACTCCCATGTCCATCAATTAAAGGAACAGGATAAATAAAGTCTTGTACCATACGAACAAGAGCCTCATATGCGTCTGCATGAGGAGAGTAGTTCATTAACTCACCAGTAACTTTTTGAGATTTTGAATAAGATTTATCATAGGTGTGTTTATTGGCATATAAAGACCATATACCTAACAACCCAATTGGCTTTAGTCCACTAGACAAGTAAGGAATGGCACGTTTTAAATTTACCTCATTTGCATAGGTATACATACTATCCATTATTTCTGAAACAATATCTATTTTATCTGTCATAGTGCTATGTCAACTCCTTTCTCTGCTACATCCTCATAATAAGAGTTTAATATTTCACTTCTTTGAGTTACATCATCCCCCATAGCAATTTCAAGAGCATTAACAAATGCATCATAGTCCTTTATTTCTAGTTGCTTTATGTTTCTAGTGCTTACTTGCATTAACTGTTCGTATGCTTCTTCTTTTGTTAATTCACCAAGACCCTTTGCACGAGATACCCTATATTTCTTATTAGGATTCTTTTCTTTCCAAGCTTCGAAAGATTTATCATCTTGGAATAATAGATATGTTCCATCTGGGAATGTAACCTTAAATAACGCACCATACACACGATATACGTGCCCATTAAGCAGTAATTCAGGACACAACCAATTAAGTGCGGCGATAAATAGTAATGTAATGTGATTTCCGTCAGGGGTCTCCGTCACAGTTATGAGCTACGACGCCTCCTTCAAGTAAGAAGTTATGATAATCAGGAACTTCCATACAATACACAGGTTCATTATCTACCTCAAGGAACTCAATATCGACTATCTTGTGATTATAGTGTTTTCCTGCTTCATAAGCCTCTTCATAAGAATCAAAAACCAATAAGATTGTTTCAAACTTAGGGTCTTTATCTTCCTTAATTCTCACTGAGTTATAGTTTTCTTCATTTAACTCTAAACCTCTGTCAGTAAGTCTATTAATGACTCTAGCAACTCTTGACCGTTTCTGAATCTCAACGTTATTGTCTTGCTCTCTCTTAAGAGCATAATTAGAAATATCCACATCTTTACTTAATTCAATAGCTTCCTCTAAGCTGCTAAATAATGTATTTAGATTAGAGAATAGAACAGCACCTTGGCACTTATTGTAGTTATAATTCTCTTCATTGACTTCAAAACCATTTTCAATAAGATATTTGATTGTCTTTAGTGATTTGGTTTGTTTACTGTGGAGAATATGTAACGGATTAGAGTTAGACTTCTTACATGAATCTCTATTAGCCTGTGTCTTATTGTACCCAATAAAGTGAGAACTTCCATCATAATGTCCTAACTCCCTAGCTCTCTTAACAGCCTCTATATGTTTTTCTGAACCATTATATGTATCTGCCCAACTCTTTAATTTACCTTCTCTATGTAGCTCTCTGTAGTACTCTTTGCCTTCTTCTGTCTTATTATGCTTAGAGTGTTCTATAAAATGTTCCTTCGCAGTTAACCATTCAAGATTTTCTGGAGTATTATTTAAACTATTGTTCTGTGTAAACACTCCTTTGTGATGAACACAGATACTATTTTGGTTTGGTGAATGTTCTTCATTCTGTAATCTATCTAAAGCATCTTCTTTTTCCTTAGAAAGAATAGTATTTCCTACTAAGTCATGTGTATATTTATACTTTCCAGAATTTCTGTCAAAGTACATCTCGTGTTTATTTTCTATCTTAGTATAAATAGGCATTAGAGATTGTCCAACTTTTAGATTTTGAGCCTCTTCATAACTTAAATCTGGCAACATAAACTTGTGGTCTAGTGTACATTTAATAACCTTACCATTGTCTAATGTAATCTTAACAAGTTTATTTACTTCCTTTATTTTTCGAATATTCTTCGCTAAAGAAGGAACAACATTACCAGTATCGCCAATAGAATATGTCCATAATGTTTTAACATTATTATCTACCAATTCCTTAAAGGAGTATGTGTTACCGTCTAATGATTTAACTTTTGTATCACCTGTAAAACAAGCAATAATAATCTTATGGTAACGTAATTTCTTAGCGTTATATAAAAGCTTACCTGTATCTTTGTCTACATCTAATCCAAGGGCCTTTACGATACTAGCAATTTCAGCATTTGCATACACTTTGTCAATGGATGCTTTTAAGCAGTTTAGTCCTTTACCACGAACAGGAAGGCATGCCTGGAAGGTACTATCTCTAGTAGCTTTAATTGTTCCACCAGCCGAATCACCTTCCACAAAATAAATTTCACATTTACTTCTATCATTCTTGTTTTTCGGATATGCGTCAGATAGTTTTGTAGGGAAATCACCGAATAAAGAAGTCTTATCTTTCTTAGCAACTTCTCTAATCTTTTCCTTAGCCTTCTTAGAAGCCTCTCTGGCACGTCTAGCAACTAAAGCACGTTCAATAATAATATCTGCTTCATTAGGATTATTCATTAACCAAGTGGCAAAATCTCCACTAATTGTTTGGTTGATAATGTTAGCATCAATACTATCAATTCTGCTCTTGTTTTGCGCATCATATTTAACAGTTGTAGTAGTTACATTAAAGATTACATATAAACCTTCCATTAACTCGTTAGAAGTTAGGTTCTTTTCTTTAGCCTTTAACTTATTTGTTTCTTGTGCATACTTATTTAATGTTCTAGTAAATACACTCTTAAAGGCGGAAATATGTTCCCCACCCTCAGTTTTACCTAAATTAACAAAGGAAGTGATATTATCTGAATAATCTGATGTATAAGTTAAACACATGGAGATACTATCCGTTCCAATCGTTCTATCAATAATAAAACGATTAGAGAATAGTTCTTTATCCCCAACTCTCTCTGTTACCAAGTGGTCTAACCCATCTGGGATGTAATATACAAACTTCTTCTCTTTACCATCTTTGATATATGTGAAATTTGTTGTCAGATTTGGAACTAATGCCCCAATTTCTTCAAAGTATTCACATAAAAATGAAAAATCTGGTTCATTAGAAGCAAAGAACTGTTTATCAGGATACCACTCTACAGTAGTTCCACTATGTTCTGATGTCTTGCCTAACTCTCTTTTTTGGAAAATACCATCCTTAAACCAAAGTTTCTCATATTCCCCATCTCGAACAGATGTTGCAATCAACTTGCTTGAAAGCCAGTTTGTTAGCTTTGCTCCGATTCCGTTAACTCCTAATGCTGAGCCACCATAAACCCCATCAGCAGACGTCTTTCCTGATGTGTTCATAACATCAAAACTTCGTTGCATGACCGTCTCACCATTCTCGTCAATGCCTGCATTGATTAAGAATCCTTGTCCAAAGTCTTGTACGATATACTTATTCTTATCAATATCTACTGATACATTAATAGTGTTTCCATGTTCCAATACGGCCTCATCTACAGAGTTAGCATACACTTCTTTAATAAGATTTGTATTTGTCTTAGAACTTCCTAGATATGTTGATGGAACTCTTCGACAGAACTCTCTAGGTGTTTCTGATACAATACTATTCTCAGTATATAGTGTTTTATCTTTTTTCTTTACCATTTTCTATTTCCTTTCTTTTTAAGCCAAACATCCGTAATTTACTATATTTTACGGACAATCACTTTACTTGTGATATTATCACTACTTTTCACAATCTTTCTTCCTTTGAATTAATATTCTGGAAAATCTTATTTTTGCACATCCATTTTCATACAAACATAAATTTCTCATAGTTGGAGTATAATGACCTTTATTACCGTTAGAGAAGAAATCATTACACCATTGTTCTCCCATTTCACCTATTCCTAATTCAATACTATATGGTAATCTATCTAAGCCAACAATCTTGAATTGATTAATGTCATACTTCTCGATAAAAGTAATCGGTACTCCCATAATGCCATAATAGTCATAGGGAATATCAGATACTTTATCTATATTGATAGCATCGAAGTTATGATACTTAATATAATTTTCTTCTTTATATTTCTTTGTTAGAGTTAATTTCTTAACATTTTCCCCAATATTTGTTATCCATATAGTATTTCTAACTTGATAAATACTCCCATCTGGTTTTATATAATTAGCAGGATGTGTTTTACCGGTCCACACCTTATTTTCTTTAAGTTCCTTAAATACGTTCAGATACTTGACAACATTTATAGTTCCGATAAAGAGAAATTGCTTATTATACTCAACCAATAGGCCAAAGAAAGGTCTAATTAAACTAAAAGGTGGGTTAGTTATTACTATATCACACTCTTTTAATATTTCGACACATTCATCACTCCTGAAATCTCCATTCCCAACCAGTTTTTCTTGACTAATTGTTTTACCATCGTAAGTTGTTTTATATGATTGTTCGCTGTCGAGATAAGTAGAAACAAGTTTCTTTAACCCAAGAGAATGAAAGTTATAATAAAAATACTTCCAAAAATTAGAATACTTAGGACTATCGCAGTTACAATAGACAATCTTATTCTTAAAGTATTGTGTATAGAATTTTAACTCGTTCTCTATCTCATGTAGTTGTGTGTAGAACTCGTCATTCTTGGTAACCATTGCTTTTCTTAAATTATCAGTTTTTCCCATTAATTAATCCATTTAATAATCGTATCGCCCTTATATCCCTTTTCAAAAACAAACCAAGCATAAGCAACTGCACTAGAGGTATATTTCTCAAAATCACCATTCTTTGCACAGTTCAATCTTCCACTAGCAACATATATTACTTTAGGTGGATTTTCTTCAAAGAATTTCTTACGTTCCTTACCTTCTAAGAATAATACCTTTAAAAACATTGCTACCTTATTACCTTCTGGAATAATATCTAAACAATGCTTTAAGATAGGAAGAGCAATCTTATAAGGGGGATTGGTAATAATATCTCCATTAAATTCCTTAATATTAAACACATCTTCCTGTTTAATATCCTCAACACCACGATAGATTAAATCAGTTGCAGTTACATTATATCCATGAGAAACAAGAACATCTCTAATGTGTCCCATACCCGCACATGGTTCTAAGATGTTCTCATTAAACGTTTCTTTTTCTAATAATAGTTCGGTTGCTTTTGGTTCGGTGGCATAGAAATCATTTTCTTCTCTACTACCTACAAAACTAGTTGCTCCCATTGTTACAAATATATTAGTTCTTTTCATCTACATATACTCTCCTACATTGCATTATACCACACAAAAAGAAAAAGTAAATACCTTGGTATCTACTTTTACACATTCACACTAAATAACCTAATAATTAAACTAACTACTTTCTCCCAAGTATTTAAAAATAAATCTAACACATTAGTCACCTACTTAATCAAGTCTGCTATCTTATATTTCTTTCCTTTAGTTACATTGTAGTTCTTAGGGTAATTGATTACATTACTATTACCATTATAATCATAAAATGTAGCTTTAAGGATAATATTTCCATCTTCTACACTTTCAAATTCAACATAAAGAGATTCATTATGGAAGAATTGTGTGATTATATCTAATAATAAAGCACTCTTTTTCTTGTTGGCAGAAAGGTTTAACATGTATAGATACTCTAAATCCATCTTCGAGAACTCACAACCATCTATAAACAGACTGACGCCAAAGCATATTCCACCGAAAAGCGATATAAAACTATTCGTATTAAACACAATACTCATAATCAAGAAAGAGATAATTACATATAAATATCCAACATTTCTTGGATGGTACAGTGTATAAGCATTCCCTGTTATAGAATTTAGATTATCAATGACTTCTTTATTTAGTGAGTCACTCTTCTCCATACATCTTATCCCAGCACTCACCACAAATACCTGTCATCAATGATTCTCTTTCTTCATCAGAAAGTGTTGGTAAACAGTCTTGGATTCTGCCGCCATTTCTCCAAGCAATAAATCCCTCATGAGGAACAGTGATTGTATAAGACTTACCACACATAGGACAGCGACACTCAACATTACATGTGTTCATATAAGATTACCTCTCTTTACATGTCAAGTTTATCATATTTAGAATTAGTTGTCAATAAGAAAAAAGAGGTTTTTACACCTCTTCACGTGTTAAATATTCTTTAACTAATTGAACCACAAGACTAGCCTTCTTTCCAAAAATCTTTTCAAAGAAAGGTTCACCAGTCTTTAAATAATCTTCTCGAACATCAGCAAGATATAAAGGAATAATCTTTCCTAAATTTTTAAGGTCAATATCAAACGTTTCCTTACTCATTACAGATTCCAGACGAGTCATTGTAAAGTATCTATCAACCTCATAATTAAACTTAGCCTGTTCTGTACTTAGTTCAATCTGTTTCTTTTCCTTGGCGTTGTTCTTAATCTCAGTAAACTTCTCAGTCTTATGTTTAACTGCAACATAATTCTGAATAGCACCAGTATCTTTATCTAGTTCAAAGATTTGAGAGTTAATAGGCTTATATACCAAACCTTCCTTTTCTCCACCTAACGCAGATTCAGGAGAGAGAGGAGTATCCATTAAATTCTTTAAAGTATCAATACGAACAAAAGGAACAAGAATATCCTCTGGTACAAAGTTCTGTAACTCTTCAAGAGAGAAACTTCTAAATACTTCATTAGTCTTTACAAAAATCTCAAAGTGTTGAATACCAGAACCATATAACTCACCAAACACATAGACCTCAATCACATCAGGATTTTCTCTAATATAGTCTTGAGCAAGAGAAATCATACGATGAGTATTCTCACAAGCATCCAATCTACTGCCTAAGCTATCATTCTTACCTACGAGTTGATTACGGGAATAATATTCAACAGAATTAGGAGTAACTAAAATCTGCATATTAGAACCATGAATCTTCTCAGTAGCATAAAAGACATCATCCATAAAGGAGTTTAAATACTTATTCTTGAACACGTTATAGTAATTCTCAATACTCGGATATTTTAAAATACAAACACTATTTGATTTTTCAGAACGCATATATAATTTGATACCTCCGTTTATAGTTTTTGCTAAAAGGACTACTTTCATATTTTGAAAGTATAGGAAATCTATATTTCACTTTAGATTTCTTGACAACTGACCATAATTCTTTCCAATCATTAAATTCAGGAACATCAATACCCAATTCTTCCAACGACTGAATAATTGATTTCTTTACTGTCTCTAATTTTGGTAGAACTACAGTCTTTTCTTGTTGTCGTCTTTTAAAAATATATTGACAAGAGAACTCATGTCCTCTACGACCAATCTCAATACTCGCTAATACTGGGTCAGGTAATTCTAATCTTCGATTAACCAGATTTCCGACAATACTTGAATACCTTGGTTGAATCTCAACTAAGGTTGTGCTACTAGATAAAATACGTTTTCTTATTTGTTGAGAAAGCAGGTTTCTACACCACTGACCATTGACAAGTCTATTAAACTTCTTACCTCTATTGAGGTTAGTTGATTTCATAGACAAATCTTCCATAGAAAACACTTCACAACGATAATGCTTACAAAGTTTAAATAGCTCCTTTGCAATCTCTATTACTTCACGTTTTCTCTTGTTGGTTACATATTTCGACTCCTTAGAATCGGGGCTAACAGCTAAACTGTTTCTATAGTCATTTAACGGTTTTAAACTAAACATACCACTTGCAACTAAGTGAAAATCATACTCTTGTTTCCAGTCAGTAACAGACCAACCAATGTAATTTGGATTTACGTCAATCTGCATTGTTCTGTCATTCTTAACGGAGTATTTATGATTTTCAAATATAGAGTTGTCAAATGTTATATATACATATTCTAAATCTAACTCATAAGTAAGTGAAATACCATTTACTTTTTGTAACTCAATAAGTTTCACTAACTGCTTTTCTCTGTTCTTACCAATATTTTTAAGGTTTAATTGAATATGGTGTTTTCTATCTGGTTTGAATATAACTGTATGAGAGTCTACAATCTTAAACAACCGATTACCATGACAATTACACTGTCCAATAGAATAAATTGGGAACACACGTTTTTTAGCAAACTTTTCATAGCTAATCTTATTTTGGCATCTATTAATGAAGTTTTCTCTTCCACCAAAAACAGTTTTTTGAGGATTTGAATCCTTATTCACAATATAAAGTTCTCTACTCTTATAAATTGCAGAACATTTTAAGTGAGATTTACAACCCTCAATATTGTTTAAGTTAGATTGAAAAGCAGTTAGTTCCTTAGTGGAGTAGTCACTATTATCACAAATTCTATTGTACGTAACTCGCAACACTTTATTAAAGTCATTTTGTACATGACGAATATGTTTAAGATTCTCCTCATCTGTGGAGTATTTAATTTTTAATGTAATTAGGTTTCTTATCAACTTTTTCATCTTTCAACCCATCCATCAGAAGTGGATACTTTAACATAAATAATTACCTCTTTTCTACTACTACATCTTAACACAAATAATAATTTCTGTCAATCAATAAATAAAATAAAAAATAAAATAATATTATAAAATATCTCTCTAAATAATATAATTCAAAAATAAATATTCAA
>ERZ772928.54-NODE-54-length-51319-cov-5.624337_pt1 | contig 51319 bp, 56 predicted proteins | sample MGYA00511686_ERZ772928 | MGnify/ENA primary metagenome ERZ772928 (study PRJEB29015, sample SAMEA2738063) | human oral metagenome | biome: human oral; feature: human-associated habitat; material: saliva | place: China | collected 2219 ... | reverse complement strand
GATTGTCCAAAGAGCGGTAGTCACAGCCTGAATCCGCAATAATTTTCCATTTCATAGGTTTATACCTCATATTGCATAATGTACATTGACAAGTGATTTGTCTTTTTTTACAATTTTATCATGAAGTGCATTGCTATCATAGTAGATCTCATCAGGTGTGACAGATAGAAAGTGAATGTTATGGCAGAAAGAAAAATCTCAGAGAAATCCTTGGAAAATCTGAAACGATTTAACCAAGAAAATAAGGCAATTACACGAGAATCTATCGAGATTTCTCTCCTGCAATTGTTGGAGAAAAAAGACTTTAAAAAGATTACCATATCGGAACTGGTTGAGCGTGCGGGTGTATCTCGTGCTGCCTTTTATCGCAATTATGGTTCTAAGGAAGAGATTTTGAAATCTATTTTTGAGTCTAGCATTGCAAAGATTACTAAGTCCTTGGACGGCTATAATCTCAAGACGGATCTTTACCAAGTCTGGGTTTATCTCCTTAAGGAAGTCAAAAAAGAAGCCAAAATCATCAGTCTTGCCATTGATTACAATTTTGAGCAAGTATTGACCAAGGCTGTTTATGATTTTTTGGAAAAACGAAATGGTAGCTCATCAAATGGTGCCGGTAGCTACCTTAATTCCTTCTGGAGCTCGGCTATTGTTTCAGTAATTTCCAAATGGGTCAAGGATGGCATGAAGACCCCAGTTGAAAAGATTGCCAAGCTCGGCCTTCCCCTTTTTCCACAAAAGAAGAAGTAGTAATCCCCTTGCTACTACAACTAATTGGAGGTTCAGTATGCCAATATATGAATTTTGTGCAGAGAATGTGACTTACTTAGAAAAAGCTTTTCAAGCCGGTGCTCAACGCGTGGAGTTGTGTGATAATCTGGCTGTCGGAGGCACGACACCTTCTTATGGTGTCATAAAGGCGGCTGTTGAGCTGGCCAAGGATTATCAGGCTAAGGTGATTGTGATGATTCGTCCACGAGGGGGCGACTTTGTCTATAGCCAGCAGGAATTAGCTATCATGCTAGAAGATATCAAGTGTGCGCGTGAATTGGGTATTGACGGCTTTGCACTAGGTGCTTTGACTTCAGAAAACCAACTCGATACAGAAACTCTAAAGACCTTGTTAGATGCTAGTCGAGACCTAGAGGTCACCATGCATATGGCCTTTGACCAAATCCCTAAAGCAGACCAGCCTAGTGCTATCCAGTGGCTCAAGGAAAATGGTGTGACGCATCTGCTCACCCGTGCTGGAACTCCTGAGACTGCTCTAGACTTACGCTTGAAACGTTATGCAGAATTGGTTCAGCTAGCAGACGGTCAGTTGGATATTTTAGCAGGAGGTGGTATCTCCGTGGCTAATCGTGACCAATTTCTTGCCATACCTGGTCTTGAGCAAGTTCATGGAACACGTGTCGTCTTTTAGATTTACAATGGAACCAGCTTCTTGGCTCGGTTCCTTTTGATTTTTGTGCAATGGGAGGCACTTTGCTTTTCTAGTCATTCTTTGGTAAGCTATTACTATAGCATTAAAAAATTGGGGGATGTATGTTAGATAATTTGTTAAAAAAGAACCCTGTCTTGGGTGTCATTATTTATCCGTTATTAGGACTAGGAGCTATTTGGCTTGGTCACTATTACTCACAGAGCCTTTCGCTATTGGAAAAAACGGGTGGTCAGATCAAGGTTAATACTTTTGTTTACATTGCCTATCAATTAGGTGGGACCAAACTTGTCATGGGGTTCTTTATTCTTTTAGCGCTTTTCTTTTTCTATCTGGGCTATACTTATCTTAAAAAACTTGGCAATACTCAGAAATAAGAACCAAGTTTATACACTAACTGCGGCTACTTGCTTGCAGTTTTTTCTTTTCTACAAGTCAACTAGAATCCCTAATTTATGCTAAAATCGAATTATTACGCTTCAAAAAGGAGATGAGATGAAAGCAGAAGAATGGTTACCCTATTTTATAAAGATTTATGGACGTCGCCCAAAGATGACAGAGATCGACGAGGCGATACAAAATGGTAGTCTCTTGGCCAATCGAGCAGAAGTAGAGAGCTTATTGTTAGCATCTAAGAAGAGCTTTTGGCAAACCTTAAGTCAGTATGTTGTGACTCATAAGGTCGCAGCGTCAGTTCTTGCAGTTTCTTGTATGACGCTTCTTGGTGGTGGTGCCATTTTTACTTGGCATTCCCTTCATTCACAAGCTCAACAAACGTCATCCCTTGCGGTCTCTTCGTCAAGCAGTCAGACTGGTCAAACGTCTTCCTCAGACAAGTCTAAACAATCGAGTTCCAGAGCTTCTGAGTCGTCTTCAAACTCTAGTTCTCAAAGTCAGAATGCCTCATCAGAAGCCAAGACTCCTGCCATGGATGTGGATGCTATTCGAAAGGGTGATTTTTCAAGCATCGAAGGTGACTGGGTTTCTGACGGTGGTCATGTTGTGACAATTACCAAGTCAGGGCTCACAAAGTCTGAAGAGACAGGAAGTACTGATGGCAAGACTGTCGTTAAAGATTTCAACGGTCAGCCTATGTTTTATTTTGCGGACAATGGACCAGGGCATGGGGTCAATCCTTTTGTGCCTGTGCCAGCCAATCAAGCAGCACCGTCTCCGGACAATTCTGTCAAAGACACAGATCGTTTGGTTCAAATTCCAGAGTCTGCTGGGCCAGGGGTGGTTTACACGTCTTATTACAGAGTGAAAAGTAAGAGCCAGTCCAGCCAGACTAGCCCAACCAATACGACAGCCCTTTGGAATAGTGACAAGGCTGCCAAGCTCGCAAGTTACATGGTGGAGTTTGGGCACAAGATGAATCAAGAAAGTTATAGAAGGCTAACACCTAACGGAAGTGATGATTTCTTTGGTGCCATGTCTTTTGCTAAGAATAACCGCATTATTGTAGGTGAAAAGACTGAACAAAATGCCCCAATGACCAACAAACAAAAGGTAGACGTTGCCTTTTCTGACGATGGTACAGGGACAGCCGACTATATCATTGTAGACAGCTACGGGTATTCAGGTTCTGCCATGATTCTCTACCATTTCACCATCCATAAAGGTCAACCAGTGGTCCTAGTTTCCATGCAAAATCAGGGGAATCCTGAAAACATGTATTACATGTACCCTACCAATAATAAGGACATCCAAGAAGCCTTTGCCAATATTGTGAATGACAAGTGATGGTTTGAGAGGTTAGGAAAAAGCCAATATCTTCAATCTAAAGCCTTGTTGCCAAGGCTTTTTCTTGTGGAAAAGTATCCTGAGATTAAGTAGCTGTCAAAATCTGGTATAATGAATCCAAGGAGGCGCCTATGAAAACTTTGAAAAAACAGACGCTAATTCTTTTATCTATCTCTAGCCTGCTACTTGTCGGTTTAGCAGTTTTTGCACATCTCCACAAAAAAGAGGAGCAAGCAAGCTACTCCAACCTTATTAGTAAGGCTAGTATTAGTGAGGTGCGAGCCATACTCTCGAAACATTTGAACGAGGAGAGTGTGGATAACTTTATCAATCTCGTCACTGATTACAATGACACCGTGGGTTCTGTTGGTTTATCTGGGAATTATGCGCCATTTACCAAAACAGACTATGATGTGGAAAAAATCAGTAGCCTGTGGACAGCTAAGCATGGTGACTTTATCGGTACCAACTGCCGTATCAACACCTACACGCTACTGAAGGGCAAAATCAAGATTCCTAAAGTCAAAAGTGATACTGAGCTCCTTTTCCAAGACAAGGACGCCATTGACAAGGGCAAGATCTTTAATGCCAAGGACCAGGCAAACTTTGACATTCTTTTTTCGAGGGTCAAGACTGAAGCTACCCAAGATGTCAAGGTTCACGCCAAGCATATGGAGGATTACTACAAGCAGTTCACCTTTGATGACAAGGCACGCATGCTGTCGGTTGTTGTCCACGATAATTTGGATGGCGATTCCCTTTTTGTCGGTCACGTCGGAGTCTTGGTGCCTACGACGGATGGCTACTTATTTGTTGAAAAGTTGACCTTTGAAGAGCCCTACCAAGCCATTAAATTTGCCAGCAAGAAAGATTGCTACAAGTATCTCACAACCAAGTACAAGGACTATACTGGACCAGGTCTAGCCAAACCCTTTATCATGGACAATGGCAAATGGGTGGATATGGACTAGGTTATCGTGAGACGAAAGTTTGAATAGGGGAGAAAAAGGAATCAAGATATGAATAGAAAACAAGCCTTGTTGCTTTATCTGTCAGGGACCTTTGGACAGATTTTACTGGTCAGTCTCCTTGTTTGGCTGCTAAGAGCAGGAGAAGTTAGGGTTGATTATGGGACTCCAATTGGCCTCTTTACCCTTATGTTAGGTGGCTTGTCCTAAGCCATTTGGGGAGCAATTATTAGCATCCACTATCATCACTCCAGTTTTAAACAGCTTGTCAGAGATTTTTTCCAAGTCAAACAAGCTCCTCTTAACTATCTCTTAATCCTCATTTTTATAGGTTTGGATTTTCTACCACTAATCCTGAGTGGAGGTATGCTTATCCAAGTTTGGTATCTCCCCATAATTTTATTTGTAAAATCCCTCGTCTTTGGTGGTATCGAAGAAATCGGTTGGCGTTATTTTTTCCAGCCTACTTTGCAAGAAAAGTTGACCTATCTAGTGTCTACGCTGTGTACCTTTGTAGCCTGGTCACTATGGCATTTACTCTATTTTTATATTGATGGGTCTATGTCCACGGTTCATTTGCTACCATTTTTGCTAGGCTTATTAAGCAATTGTTTCATCTTATCCGCTATTTATACAAAGACCAGAAGCCTTTGGCTTTGTGTGATGACACATGCGTTGATCAATGCTTTATCGCAACTGTCATCAACTGAGAGCGTATGGCTATCACTTGTGATTAAGGTGCTGATAATCCTTCTTGCCATGAGAATTGCTAGTATTGGTATGGAGAAAGCTAAATCCTAAGCTGGCTTGATTTCCATTGCTTCGGTTATTTATAACCCCTGAGAGTAGTTCAACAACTGCTCTTTTTTCTTTGTAAGTCTCAAATGACCTTGCCCTTCTTTTTGAGGCATGTTATACTAAAAAGGTATTGTCAAAATTTTCTGACATTACAGGTGGAAAGGAGGTGCTAATGCCTTTTAAAAAAAGAAAACACCTAGTTTTTTCCCGCTACCTAAGCCTGCTCTGTTTGCTTCTATTTTTAGTAGTAGCATCAGTTTTTGTTGCAGTGTCCTTAGGAGCGGTCACTATAGATATAGGTGATACCTATGGTGTCATCTTCAGTAAATTGGGGCTTCCGATTGCCAGTCAAAGCATAGCCAAGCCACTTGAAGCTATTATCTGGAATATGCGAGTTCCTAGGGTTCTCCTAGGGCTAGTAGTCGGTGCAGGCCTTTCCATGTCAGGGAGTGTCATGCAGTCAACCGTCAATAATCCTATTGCTGAGCCCTATATATTAGGAATCTCGGCAGGAGCAACTTTTGGAGCAACCTTGGCCATCATTTTAGGCCTTAAAGCTGTGGTAGGCTTGGGTGCCTTTGTGGGGGCTATCCTAGCGACAGTTCTTGTTTTAATCATTGCTTCTATGCAGGGGAGAGTGACCACATCTGGCCTGATTTTATCTGGAACGGTTGTTAATGCCCTCTTTATTGCATTTGCTAATTTTATAATCTCTATTGGAGCGACAGCGGACAGTGTTATGACCATTAAGTTTTGGACCATGGGTTCATTGACAGGAACATCTTGGTCAGATTTGATGCTTCCAGCAGTAGTAGTCGGTGTGGCCTTTCTCTTTTTCTCAACTCAGTATCGTGTCTTCAATGCCATGATGATGGGAGATGAAGCAGCTTTGACTTTAGGGATTCCACTTAAACTCTATTGGTATCTTTATATTGCCATCGTTGCAGTCATAACAGCCGTCTTGGTTGCTAGCTGTGGAATTATCGGCTTTGTCGGCTTGATTACCCCTCATATCGCTAGAAGTATAGTCGGGACTAATTATCGTAAGCTTTTTCCAGTAGCAACTCTCCTAGGTTCCTTATTTGTGGTTTGGGCAGATGTCTTGGCTAGAATCCTCGTTAAAAATGCGGAGTTACCTATCGGTATCTTTACAGCCTTGGTTGGCGCACCTTTCTTTATTTATATTGTGACTAAAAATCGTAGGAAGGTGGTTTAGACTTATGGATGTAAAGTGTAAGGATATTCATTATTCTTTTGGAGAGAAAAAAATCCTAAATGGAGTCTCCCTAAAGGTCGAAGGCGGACAATTCCAGACCATACTAGGACCAAATGGGAGTGGGAAATCAACCTTGCTCAAAACCATTTACCGCCAGTTGAAACCAGATAGCGGTCAGATTTTACTTGATGGAAAAAGCCTAGATCAGGTAAGCCTAAAGGAAACTGCAAAAGAAATGGCCGTTGTGACACAGTTTAACACCCTTCAATTTGATTGTACGGTGGAAGAAATTGTCATGCTTGGCCGAACGCCCCATCTTTCCTTTCTACAAAAAGAATCGGAGCGGGACCACTTGCTCGTCCAGGATGCCCTAGACAAGGTTGGCATGTCTGAAAAGAAGACACGCTATTATTCGTCCTTATCAGGTGGCGAAAAACAAAGAGTTATCCTAGCGCGTGCTTTGGCTCAGGAACCCAAACTTCTTTTATTGGATGAGCCTACCAACCATTTGGATATTAAGTATCAGTTGGAGATGTTGGCCTTGGTCAAGGAACTCGGCATTAATGTTCTCGCAGTTCTCCACGATATTCAATTGGCCTGTCGTTTTTCAGATTATATTTACTTAATGAAAGGGGGTGAGATTGTTGCCCAAGGTGTCCCAAGGGATGCCGTAACCCCACAATCCTTGCAGGCGGTTTATGATGTTCAGAGTCGTATTACCTGGACGGATGACCAGCAGGCAATGATTCAGTATTTATAAGCCTAGGAAAGGAAGGCCTTATGAACAAGAAAACTTTTGGTATTGCATTAATCGCTGCAGCAGTCCTCACATTGACAGCATGCAGTTCTACATATAAAAACAGCACATCATCGTCATCAGCAGCAAAAGAAACGGTGAAAAAGACTAACTCAGAAACCCAGTATCCTTTGACCGTCAAAACTTATGACGATCAAGGAACTGAGCTAGATCAAGTCTTCAAAAAGGCACCAGAAAAGGTTATCACAAACAACCTTTCATCAACGGAAATTTTGATTGAGCTTGGTTTAAAAGACAAGATTGTCGGTATGCTTAACCCTGACAATGAGGTAACCGATAAATATAAGGAAGACATTGCCTCAATCCCACATATCGGTGATAAGAAGACCATCTCTCAAGAAGCCATCTTGGCTTACGGACCTGATGCCCTTATTGGTCGTAACATGATGTTCTCAGACAAATCAATGGGAACCATCAGCACGTGGAACAGCAACGACATTCCCGTCTATACGCAAAAAGCTTCTGTTTCAACAACCAAACAAGATTTGAATAATATCATCGAAGATGTTAAAAATATTGGTGACATTTTCAACGTTCAAGACAAGGCAGACAAGTATGCAGGACAACTCCAAAAGCGTATCGACGCCGTTAAAAAGAAAAACAAGTCTTCTGACAAAGACTTGAAGAAGGCTCTGATCATGTGTGCCTACAACGATGAGACCTTTGGAACTTACAAATCTGCCCTTCAAGAAAGTATGCTTAATCAGCTTGGCTATACCAATGTTGCGACAGGAACATCAGATTTGACTCTGGAAAATCTCGTGTCTATGGAACCAGAATTGATTATCTATGTAACCAGTGACCGTAATAAAGCCATGGACAAGGATGCTACAGACAAGATGGAAAAGAATGCTGTTCTTGAAAATGTTCCAGCCGTTAAAAACAAGAAAATCATGACTATTTCTTATGATGAGCTTATGGATTACGGTCCATCTGTGATTGATTCTCTTGAGAAGGTTAATGACTTTGTTAATAAATAAAGACTTTGTCTGCCATGGCATTCGAGTGACGATTGCCCTTCCTGAGTCTTATGATGCTACTAAGACTTATCCAGCTGTTTTTCTGAACGATGGACAGCTAGATTATCTGGGAAAGATTTCGGACTCTGTCATCCTGATTGGGCTTGAGCCTCAGAATCGCTTGGATGATTTTACACCTTGGCAGGCTCAGGCTCTGAGACCTGCTAGTCCTAATTTTGGTGGCAAGTTAGCCAGTTATCATGACCATCTGTTTGGCCATATTTTCAAAAGGATCGCACAGGAGTTCCGGCTGGATGAAAGTCGTATGGCTTACGGGGGCTACTCGCTTGGTGGTTTGGCAGCTATTTCTAGCCTTTATAGCAGTGATAAGATGTCTTTAATCTTCTCCATTTGTGGATCTTTTTGGTATCCAAATTTTGTAGCTTACTGCAAGGCACATCAGCTTATTAATAAGACCTGCTCGGTCTATTTACGTAACGGCTTGACCGAGGGGGCTCATCATAAGAATAGACTGGCCAAAGCTCCTAGTTATGCCAAAGAAGTACATGAATGCCTCAAAAAACAGTGCTTGTCCACTTATTCAGAATTTGACCCCTACGGTCATCATGATAATCTCCAAGAAAGATATGATGCTTTTTCGGACTGGTTGATTGAAGAGTGGAAACTCTGAAATGCTGCTATTGGTGATTGAGTAGGAAAGAGAGAAAAAAAGTAGTGAAGAAGATTCCGACGATGGAATCTCTTCACTACTTTTTGTTATGCTCGAAAACTACCACCACAGTTGACGCTTCCGAAAAGTTTTTAGACATGAATCAAAAAACGCCTTAACTTTGTATATTAAAAGTAATTGACTTACCTTTGACTTATATCCTAACTTCAAAAAGGACAAGACTATTATTGTTGCTGATGCAGTAACTTATATAATTTAAAACTTTTTTGTTGGAGAAGTAGAAGGGAAAAAACTATACTTTGGTGCCTGAGAATACTTCGATATGGTTCCCTAGTATTTTTATATCTACTGGAAGATTATCCGATTTGTCTCCATCAACATCTGACTCTAACTCAACCTCTGAAGAAATCCTAATATTACGCGCTTTGATATATTCGATATTATCGTTACCTACTAGATCCCCTTTTAACAAATCTGGGATAGTCGATAATTTAGAAATGATGGATGCATCTTTTAAAATCAAGATATTTCCATATCCATCTGTATTTTCATCAAATAGTTTTTTGTCTGCATAGTAATTAGATAGAAGAACTAAGACCTGACTAGCTTCACCTTCATAATTGCCATTTTCGCTTTCAATACGAATATTAAATACATCGTCTTCCACAACGGACTTCATCGTATTGATTGCATATGCAAAGATACCGTACTTTGTTTTATCTTCAATATCAACGTTATGAATAGCTTCTGGTAAAGATCCAACACTAAAAATATAGCCAAAATAATTTTGATTAGCTTTTCCAACATCAATGGTTTTAGTAAAATTGAAATCAAGTTCTTCAATCGCTTGATCAATATTTTGTTTGATTTCTAATAGCTTAGTGATTAAATTACCAGTTCCACCAGGAATAATCCCAAGTTTTGGAATGTGATTTTTTTCAGCAATCCCTGAAATAACCTCATTTACAGTACCGTCTCCACCAAAAACAATTACTGCATCATATTTTTCTTTAGAGGCTTTTTCAGCAAATTGAGTTGCATCTTTGGCTTTTTGCGTAATCTTAGTTTCAACATAATCAAAATACTCTTTAGCCTTATTCTCCAAGCTCTCTTTATAATCTAATGCTGTTTCTCCTCCAGAAGTTGGATTAATAATTATCATTACTTTTTTCATTGCTATTTTCTCCTATGGACTACTAGTGACAATACTTTTCAACGGTTTCTTATGCTTATCAAATTAATATCTCACATTACTTGTTGTTATTTGGGGATTCTTTTTACTTATCCTTTTCTATTTGTTGAAGATCATCATCGTTTTTATATTGAATGATGTAGTCGACTAATTCTTTTTCAGTTAATCTATCATTTGTTAATTGTGAAACCTGAATCGAGATATTTTTCAAACCATATTCATTTTGTTTGTTAATGATACCTTGTAACTCAGCTTCTGAAAGATATTTACCTGAAATGGTTAGCTTTAGTGTATTGTTTTCTTTACTATATTTCTTTTTCAAAATAGTATGGTTTTCAAATTGATCAGATAGATAATTATTGATAGACTCATTGATTAGCGTATCTCTAACTAAGGTAGTTGCAGAAGCTAAACTTGGAATAATAAGAACAAGCGAGACTAGAATTAATATTTTTCGCATTTTAGAGGCTTTACGATTATGTTTAACATAAGGATTATTAACCATCATCACATTAGTGCCAATATATGTAGCAATCATAATAAAGCTGCAGTTAATGGAGAACAAATATGACGCCCCTATCATATACTCAAGATTTCCTGTGGCAATAGAATACCCCACGGTACAAACGGGTGGCATAAGAGCAGTTGCAATGGCGACACCAGGAACAATGTTATTAGCTTCTTTCTTTCGTGCTCCAATAATGCCGGCTAATCCACCGACGAATGCTATTACAACGTCCCAAATTGTGGGCGAAGTTCTAGCAATAATTTCCGTACTTGCGTAAGAAATGGGCGAAAGTAAAAAATAAAGTGTAGAGGCTAAAAGGCTTACTGCAACTTGAATAAAAAGAACTTTAAACGATTTTTTGAGAAGTTTTGTATCTAATATTGCTAACGCAAACCCTACTCCAAGGATAGGGGTCATCAATGGAGAAATCAACATTGCCCCTATGATTGTTGGAATAGAATTCATATTCAAACCAATAGATGCAATCAATATCGCACACAATAAAGTGGTTAAGTCACTTTTTGATAAATCTAAATCCTCATAGATTTTGTCCCTAAATTCTATTAGAGAATAAAGTTTACCATCCTTCAAAACTTTTTCCATAACAGTACTTCCTTTTTGTTACTATAGTCAACTTTTTAAGCTCACTCTTTGACGACGTATCTAAATCATTGGTCATTATTATTGTAACTTCTTTACGTGGGCGTGTTTTATATTCTACTTTCAATTTGTAATCAATTCACTACTCCATATTAAATTTAAACTCCTACTGAAAGTGATGCAGTGTTCGGTGTATTATTTATACTATTTTGTCAGATACTTACTATTTAAAGAAAAATGTGTAAGGGTTTACATGTCTCAATTATACATTTTATTTTTACTTTCGTCACTCGAACGTCTTAGGGCTATTTTCTTTTGTGGCTAAAATGCTAATCAATCATATGAATGTACCAGTTTAATCAAACTTTTTATTCATAAATCAATCCATTTAGAGGAAGTCCTAATAATAGTAGAAGTATGTGTAGACTTTTAACAAAAAAATGAGATAAGAGAAATTGTAAAATATGCAAACGATTGCAAAAACCACCGATAGTTTTCACATTTTTTGTAAGCGCAAACATTTTCATTGACTTATCAATTTTATTAACCTATACTGTTATTAACAGGTATATACTAACATTAATCTTATGATTGTTAAGGTTAATATAAATAATATTTTAGCTAAGATGCAACTCTTTATATTATTGGCTTATCCAAATAATATAACTTTACTCAATTTAGAAAGGAGGGGCACGTTATGCTTTGGTCTATTATTGTCGGAGGATTTATCGGTTTTATAGCTGGTGGAATCACTAAAAAGGGAGGTTCCATGGGAATAATTGCCAATATCATTGCAGGTTTAATTGGGTCATCTGTTGGACAGTCACTCTTCGGTTCTTGGGGACCTAGACTAGCTGGAATGGCCTTAATTCCATCAATTTTAGGGGCAGTTATTGTTGTTGCAGTAGTATCATTTTTCTTAGGAAAAAAAGAATAATTTTCAATATTTCGACAGGAAGACTCCAATCAACTAGCAAACTTAGTACCGATAAATTAAAAAAGTGGTAAACATGGACTAGCTAATGGTTTATCAGCAAATAAAGATAACGTTAGTGAGGGTGTTCAAGCTGTTTATGACTCGACTTTAACACAAAAGGTATAACTTAACTTATCTTTGTATACTTAAAAATTTGAATGTATTATTGAAGAACGTTCATATTTAACAATCTTTATGTCCAAAGGAGGATAATATTATGTCAGTAGAAGAAAAACTTAACCAAGCTAAAGGCGCATTTAAAGAAGGTGTCGGAAAATTAACTGGTGATAAAAAAATAGAAAAAGAGGGTGCTGCGGAAAAAGCAGTCTCAAAAGTGAAAGAAGTTGCTGAAGACGCCAAAGATGCTATTGAAGGAGCTATCGAAGGCGTTAAAAATATGGTAAAAAAAGACGATAAATAGTTATAAAGTCAATTGATTTTTCACATAAGTCTAAAAAGCTACTCTACTAAAAAGATAGGGTTGTCATATTCTACTCCTAATTATTCACTTATAAGATTACATTCAAAATAACTACAAATCGATATTCTTATAATATTATTCAGTTGAAAAATCATCTTTCTTTAGATTAATTTAAATTCCTTTTTAAATCCATATATTCTTTCTAATAGTAAAAGCACTCTAATTTCTATAGTTTTATCAAAGCTATAGATGCTAGAGTGTTTTTATAACATTTTGAAGAATTATTTAATGATTGGGGGAGATTTGTATTTTCTAGTTTTTATACAAATCAGCAAAATATAAGTGCTAACATCATCCCGATTAGAGAATGGCAAACGTTTGCATTACTTGTGAATGTTTTCACGACCAAAACATCACATTTTCAGTGAATTACTTGATTTTCATAAGTATTAGTTTTATAATCAAAGTATAGAAAACGCTTTCAAAAACATCTCCGAGTTTTTGTCTTACTTGAAGTGGTTCGGCTAACAGCCGACTTCCATTCTAGAAAGGAGTATTGTTTTGAGTCAATGTGATATTCTCATTATAGGGGCAGGTCCTGGTGGTTATGTTGCTGCTGAAGAAGCTGCCCGTTTAGGTAAAAAGGTAACTGTCATTGAGAAAAACTCCATAGGTGGCACCTGTTTGAACGTTGGCTGTATCCCATCCAAAGCCTATCTTGAACATGCTCATTGGTTATTAGCTGCTAAAGAAGCCTCTCAGTATGGAGTAACAGTTTTAAATGATAATCTTGATTTTCAAAAACTTGTTGCTCGCAAAGATCAAGTCGTAGCAACACTACAGTCTGGTATTCAATCAAGTTTTAAACAATTAGGGATCACCTATATTGAAGGTGAGGCAGCTTATATTTCTGATAAAACCTTCCAAGTTAATGGTGAAAGAGTCTCAGGTAAGTCTGTTATTTTGGCGACGGGGAGTCATCCATTTATTCCTCCTATTCCTGGTATTAACGATGTTAACTATTTGACAACAGATAGCTTTTTCAACTTAAAGGAACTTCCTCAACGTTTGGTTATCATTGGTGGAGGTATTATTTCCGTTGAGTTAGCTTTTGCCATGGCTCCACTTGGTGTGGATGTGACAGTGATAGAGGTTGCGCCAACAATTTTAGCAACTGAAGATGACGAAGCACGTTCCATTATTAGAGAAAAGATGGAACAACTTGGAATTACCATTCTGGAGGGAGTTAGCATAGATAGGGTTAAAGAAAATGCTGTAATTTTAGCAGATGGCAAGTCCTACTCTTATGATAACTTACTTGTAGCAACAGGGCGTAAGCCAAATATTGAGTTAGCCCAAATGATGGGTTTGGAGCTGACTGAAAAAGGCTTTATTAAGGTAGATAGTTATTACGAGTCCTCTCAATCAGGTGTTTATGCGATTGGGGATTTGATTCCTGGATATATGTTAGCTCATGTTGCTAGTAGCGAGGGAATCAAAGCTGTTCGAGCCATTTGTCGTCAGGCTGAGGAACCGGTTGATAATTCAAGTGTTCCACGGTCGCTCTTTACAACGCCAGAGATTGCTTCCTTTGGCTTGTCAGAAGAGGAGGCGGTACAACAAGGATATGATATATCAGTTGGTCAACTTCCTTATGTTTATAATGGTCGAGCCATTGCGTCTAATTCAGCAAAAGGTTTTGTTAAAATTGTCTCCGAAAAACGCTATCACCTACTATTAGGTGCCGTTATCGTTGGTCCACATGCAACTGATATTCTACAATCCTTGATTGTCTTGAAAGATGCTGAAGGAACACTTGATCAGCTTGATAAGACAATTTTTGCACATCCAACACTTTCTGAGTTGGTTCAGGAGGTTGCAAGACTGATTTTAAGGTCCTGAGGTCGATGGATAGGTTTAGCACAGCCATTCTCATTTTTTCAAATCTATATATCTGTCAATAATATTTGTTTTTTATAAAGCTTTTTAATAGAAGGAGGTAACAATATGAAGCAATATCAAAAATTGCCACAAGCCCTAATGAAAGAAAAACATCAGGGACAAACCTTAACCAAGGAAGAGGTTAAGGTTCAAACTACCCATGATCTTGGTGTGGAAAATGTTTCAAAAGAAGAGGCTAAATCCATGTATAAGACTATGTGGGATATTCGAAATTTTGAAGAAAATGCACGACATTTCTTTTCAATCGGTCAAATTCCAGGATTTGTTCACCTTTACTCAGGCGAGGAAGCTATTGCGACTGGGGTATGTGCTAACTTGACTGATAAAGACTACATTACTAGCACACATCGAGGACATGGACACTGTGTGGCTAAAGGTGGAGACCTTAAAAAAATGATGGCTGAAATCTTTGGTAAGTCTACAGGACTTGGTAAAGGTAAGGGCGGTTCTATGCATATCGCTGACTTGGATAAAGGAATACTTGGTGCTAACGGTATGGTAGGTGGGGGCTTTGGTCTTGCTACTGGTGCTGCTATGCGCAACAAATATCTAAAGACTGATGATGTTGCTGTATGTTTCTTTGGCGATGGTGCTGCCAATGAAGGTAATTTTCATGAGTGCTTAAACATGGCCTCTATTTGGAATCTACCTGTGGTATTTGTAAATGAAAACAACCTTTTTGCAGAATCAACACCACAATGGTATTCATCAGGTTCTCCAACAATTGCTGAACGTGCACAAGCTTACAATATGCCTGGAGTTCGCGTTAATGGTAAGGACTTATTTGCTGTTTATCAAGTGACTAAAGAGGCCGTTGAACGTGCGCGTCGTGGAGATGGTCCAACGTTAATTGAAGCTATTACTTATCGTAACCATGGCCATTTCGAAGGAGATGAGCAAAAATACAAAGCACTAGATGGAATCGAAAAAGAATGGGCAGATGTGGATTGCTTGGAAGTATTTCGTGACCTTGTAACTGAAAAGGGTATCCTTAGCCAAGATGAATTGGATGAGATTGTTGCCCAATCACAAAAAGATGTTGAAGATGCAATCCACTTTGCTCAAGAGAGCCCAATTCCAAAAGAAGAAGCTCTCTACGAAGACGTATTTGCAGACTGATTGAGGAGGATTTATAATGACTAGAGAAACATTATTTATGAAAGCCATCAATGAAGGGCTCGATCAAGCCATGGAAAGAGACGAGCGAGTTGTTCTCCTAGGAGAGGATATCTCAGGTGGTGTTAATGTTGAACACTTAGAAAATAATAACGAGGATGCCTGGGGCGGTGTCATGGGGATTACACGAGGACTGATGCCGAAATATGGCAGGGAACGTGTTATTGATACTCCGATTTCTGAGCACGGCTATTTATCAGCTTCGGTGGGGATGGCGCTTACGGGACTAAGACCTGTACCAGAGTTGATGTTTAATGATTTTATTGGATTCTGTTTTGATGCCCTATTAGGACAGGCATCTAAGATGCGTTACATGTTTGGCGGTAAAGCTAAAGTTCCCATGGTTGTTCGTACTATGCACGGGGCAGGAGCTTCAGCTGCGGCGCAACACTCTGGATCCTATTACGGTTTATTTGGATCGATTCCTGGTATTAAGGTGGTCGTTCCTGCTACCCCTTATGATGCCAAAGGATTACTCCTAGCATCAATAGAGGATGATAATGTAGTTATCTTTTCTGAGGACAAGACTTTATATGGACTAAAAGGGGAAGTTCCAGAAGAATACTATACTGTACCAATTGGTAAGGCTGCCGTTCGTAGAGAAGGTAAGGATTTAACAATTGTGACAATTGGTAAGATGTTGTATGTAGCTTATGAGGTCGCAGACCGCTTGGCAAAAGACAACATTTCTGTAGAAGTGATTGATCTTCGTACAGTTGCTCCATGGGATGAAGAAACAGTGTTAAATTCCGTGAAGAAAACTGGTCGTTTAATTATTGTGGATGAGGCAAATCCACATAACAATACTGCAACTGATATTGCATCTGTAGTTTCAGATAAAGCTTTTGATTATCTTGATGGACCAGTGAAATGTGTTTGTGCTCCAAATACTCCTGTTCCATTTGCGACAAACTTAGAACAAGCCTATATCCCTGATGCGGATAAGGTTTTGAAAGTAGCTGATGAATTGATTCAGGACTTGAAAGGATAGGAGGGCGCTTATGGCAACAGAAATTTTAATGCCCAAGCTCGGCCTAACCATGACTGAAGGACTCATTCAAAAGTGGTTGGTCCAAGTTGGTGATACAGTAACAAGTGGTCAGCCTTTATTGGAAATTAGTTCTGAAAAATTGACTAGTGAAGTCGAATCCCCTGCTTCTGGGGTTGTTCTAGACATTGTGCATGGTGAAGGTGTTACAGTTAAATGTAAGGAAGTCGTTGGATGGGTTGGTCAGGAAGGAGAGGATGTAGGAACCCAAGAGGCTCCTGCACAAGAGGAAGCTCCAACTGAAGTCGCTAAAGATTCAACACCGTCTAGTCCTAAATCTACTACAGCACCTATAGCTCGTACTGATGGGGAACGCATTTTCATTACACCGGTGGCTCGTAAGATGGCTGCTGAGAAAGGCTATGATATCTCCCTTATTAAAGGGACAGGTGGAAATGGTCGTATTACAAGACGTGATGTAGAAGCTTACCAACCAAGTCTTGTTGTTGATAAGGTTGTAGAACCTCTACCACAAGCTATGACCTCAGTCCAATACGGTGAGGGACTCCAAGGCATGCGTAAGATTATTGCCGAACGTATGATGAGCAGTCTTCATTCTTCTGCTCAATTGACAATCCATCGTAAGGCTGATTTAACTGAGCTTTTGAAATTCCGTAAAGAACTTAAGGCCAAGGTCCATACGCCACTTGAAAATGGTGAACTAGGTATCACAACCCTATTAACTAAAGCAGTAACCAAAGCTTTGAGAGATTTTCCAGCTTTGAATGCTTGGTATGGTGGCGGCATTCATCAGATTCACGAACGTATTCATATTGGTATGGCAACAGCTTTGGATGATGGTTTGGTTGTCCCTGTGATTCGAGACGCAGACCGTATGACTTTAGCAGATCTTGGTCAAAGCATTAAGACTCTGGCTAATCAAGCTCGAAAAGGTACACTTCCATCTGACCTATATAGTGGTTCTACTTTCTCAATTACGAACCTAGGAGGGCCAGGTGTAGAATACTTCACACCAATCCTTAACTCCCCAGAGGTGGCAATTCTTGGAGTAGGAGCAACTCAACAAGCTTTAGCATTTAATGAGGAGGGAGAAGTTGTTCAAAAAGACTATCTTCCATTGAGTCTGAGCTTCGACCATCAAGTCATCGATGGCCTTCCAGCAGCTGAATTTTTAGCACAAGTTATATCTTATCTGGAAGACCCGTATCTCCTTATCTTCTAGTGGATTTAAATTTTGCAATGTTAAGATTATCAATTAATAGACATACTATAGGTTAAAATATAAAGTTTTTTGCTAACCTTGTTTAGCTCAATAGCTAGCATAAAGCTTACACAAAGAGAAGACTAACTTGGTCTTCTCTTTTCGTGTTGCTAGGGGAGAGCTTTTCTTAAGTCAAGTGGGAATTTGTCTATCAATTTCCTAATGTCTTTTAATAACAATGTACAAAACCCATTTGTGATTTTGCCTTTCTTCAATCTTTGAAAAGCCAATACTTGTTAATAACTGACTCAATTCAGAACTTGTTCCATAATCTGTCATATGATACTTAATTTTTTCTTTTTCGGAAGCAATAATCAGAGTAGAATGATTGGACATGACTCGATAGATTTCCTGAAAGCTTTGTTTTAATTCTTTCCAGAAAATATGGGTCTGAATGGCAAAGACAAGATCAAAATAATGATTTTGGTAGGGGAGGTTTTCGACATTGCCAACCATCAGCTGGACACTATCATTTTCTATTGACTTTAAAAGCATCCGTTTAGCAGTTTGATAAGACTCCTTGGAAATATCAATGCCATGAATGTCAAGATTTTTATCTAAAGCAAGTAGGTTTTTGATAGTGCTACCACCGCCATAACCGATTTCTAAAATCCGACTATTATCTGAAATGGTAGTCTGTTTGATTGCCCAAAGACTGAATTTCTTAAAATAGGACGACCAGATGTTGGTAATTAATCGCCCGATAAGACCACTAGGATTTTTAGACTGTTTTATAAGATATTGAATGAGCATGTTCCTCCCCTTTTTGCAAATAAAGTTTGAAATATCTATAATTAAATTTCAAACTTTATTATAGAGAAAAGTAGTCAGAATAGCAAGAAAAAATGAAATATACAGGTATATATTTCAAACTTATGCTACAATTGGTAGTAACTGAGGTGTTCACATGAATCAATATCAAAAGACGACTGAGAAAAAGAAGCAAGCGGTTATTCAAGCAGCTTTGCGTTTGTTTAAAGACAAAGGTTTTAAGGAAACGAGTATAAAATCTATTGCAGAGGCAGCAGAAGTATCTCCTGTTTCTATCTACAATTATTTCGGGAGCAAAGATAATTTGGTGGCTCTCTGTGTTAATGACTTGTTTGAAGAAATAACCCAACAAGCTGAGGACATTTTAAATAGCAATCTAGATTTTAAAACAAAATTAGACCATGCTTTTGCCCTATGTCAGGAGAAAATGAGTCAGCAAATCTCGGACTATTTTCAAGATAAAATGGTGGAAGATTCTGTTTTCTCAACTCTCCTAACGAAAGCGATAACCGCAAAAAAACGTGACATCTATCGTGCTTATATTCATCTCGGAAAAGCAGAGGGCCTTATTGCTGAAGACCTATCGACAGAGCTTATCTTAAATGTCATGGATGCTCTTAATGGTATGGGAAATCAATTAGACCATAGTGACAATTTAGAGACAGAGGTTGAGCAAATTCATCAAATCTTTTTGTACGGTATTTTAGGAAAAAAGAAATCATGATTTTCCTTATTCTATGATTGTTCACAGCTAGCAACATCCCATCCCAATTAGTTGTATATTCTCATGTAAGAGTGTAAAATCTACTATATAAAGATAAAGAGGAGCAAGTTATGGAATTAAAAGATTTTACAGAACAAGAACAAAAGCAAATCGAAAATGGTTTGAGCACAGCTGAGATTTCTGATAAGGAAGCGGCTAAGAAGTTGCTCGCTCTCGTACCACAAGAATGGATTAAACGTATTCCTTTCTTTGTCAGAGGGCATGCGACGACTAAGACAGTCGAGCGTGTAGCCAAGCAATATCCTGAACTTTATGCAGTGGCTAAGCGCCAAGGGGACCTTCCTGAAAAAGAGAGAGAAGAGTTACGTAAGATTATGACAGACATCTTTGAAGAAAAGATGAACAAACACAAGATTAAGTAATGTTGTATCAAAAGAGGTATAAGTCTACAAACTTATACCTCTTTCATATCTTTACTTCTTACTTGATTTGGATAGGGTGATGGCAACCATTGTCGCACACAGGAAAAAGGCTGCTAGTAAACCTTTTGTAGTCGTGGTCATAAAGGGTTTATCAAAGACATAATAGTTATAGACAGAAAATCCCAGTCCAATAAGAGTTACAATAATCGACACAACAAATAGCGTCACCCATAATCTTCTTTGAGTCATCGTAAACCTCCTGTTTGTATTCGTTTTCTTTCTGTCTATAGTATAACATAAAAAACCTTAGCTAAATTCCAGAGAGTGCTTTGGCTAAGGTTTTTGATATTATTTGGTCAAGACAATCGTATCGTTTGGATCACGGTCATCATCTTCAATAGTCAGCTGATTGCCGTCAAGTTTATAGTGTTTGGTATCGTCACCAATTGTTAAACTTTGATTGTCAGAGTTAACTGTCACAGACTTGCTTTCCTTCTCGCCATCTGCTTCGTCCTCTTCCCAAGTTCCAGTATTTCCAGAGATGGTAAGAGTAATACGATCATTTTCATCAGTTCCCTTATAGGTGCCATCTAGCCCTTCAGTCTGTTTAGAAACTTCAGAACTTTGTGAAGATGAAACCTTACTTGAACTTTGTTGGGTGCTAGCAGAGCTTTCAGGTGTTTGAGCTTTCTGGTTTGAGCAGGCTGCTAAAAGACCAAGAACTGCCATAGAGGCAAGAGAAAGTGTGAGTTTTTTGGACAATGTCATAGGCTTGTCTCCTTTCTTTGATAACTTAAGTATAGCAAACGCTTACACATAAACCAAGCAAAGCCCTTTTCTGAAAAAAGTTGAAAATCACTCTTCAAATTCTCAAAGGCATAATCTATTATCCCCATTTAAACTATGCTATACTGATAAAAAAGCAAGAAGGAAGATTCCTAATGACAACAACTAATCCACGTCGCCAGTGCGAGCGACTTTGGGCAGCAAATAAGTACCTGGTGCTCAGCCATTCAAACAAGATTTATTTAGAAATCCGTAACTATCTCAAGAATGATGAGGTTAGTTTGGATCAGGTTCAGGCCTACATTGATCAAGCCCTGGACCTTCCTGAAAATCCTGGTCAGGTCGTCAATGCCTTTCAACATATCTGGGGGTATTTTAAGAAAAAGGCGACTGCCAGCGAGAAGGAAATGTTTATGGCCCAACTGGATAGCTATGCAGCAGGCCAAATTCCTCAGATGTGTTTGGTGGCATCTGTCAAAGAGCTCCTAAGCAAGTATCCTAATCGCTATCTGGAGGAGTCAACCTTAATTAATGGGGGGGTAAAATGAGACTGTGGCATCAAGAGCTGATTTCAAAATTGCCCCGTCAGCAATTATTAGGGCAACACCGAGAATGTTGCGCTCTTCGTGGTAAGGGATGGCAGCGAAAACATGCTACGGTTAACTATGTTTTTGATTATTCACCGTATCGCTTGTTTAAATACCATGAGCTTATTATGCAAGAAATGACGGAACGTGGCTATCGTGTCAGCCCCGAGTGGTTGGACAAGGAGTATCGAGGCAAGCAGATGCCAGTCTACGATAAGCTTGAAGTGGAGAAGCTACCAGTCATCATTTACCCAGAGCATGATGCTGCCTATTTAAAGGAATGTCTAGACAATCTAAAGCAAAAAGGAATAGTTATCTAAAGGAGGAAAACGATGCATTTATTTAAGTGGCTAGAACCTAAGAGGAAAGCAACAGAAGGCCTTGTCATGCGTATTTCGACAGCTGATCAGGTAGACTATGCGACGATTACAAACCCAAGTGACAGTGATATCTGGGATGCTTTGGTACAAGTCCCAGTATCCTACGATAGTCTCTATCTCACTTATGGAGATAAAAAGTCCATGAGCTTTATCTTTGTGGAATACGAGGATGACAAGTTTCGCTTGGAACACGACACACCTGAGCTAGGGATAGAATTGACCAATGTTGCACGGGTTTCTCAACAAGTAGCCAAAGATATTCTTTTTCGCTTTTCTAAAGAGCACACAGTCACCTTGGACGACCATTGGAAGCAAGAGCAGGTAAGGTAGGTCTATGGCATACCTTACCCCAGAAACCAGACGTAAGAGGCGAAAAGTCTTTTGCTTAATCATTGTCCCGCGAGACCGGTTTTTTACTCCTGAAAAATGGGCTCGTACTCCAGATCACATGCGCCATAAACTCATGTGGAGTTTTCACCGGCAGTATCAGCTTGAGGGCATGACGAGAAAAGAAGTTGAGAAACTCTTAGGCAAGTGATCTTCAAGGAAGTATTGAGTACAAGCTGAAGGACGATTGGATTGGTGGTTGGCGTGTTTACCATATTGACTATAAGCAAGACCGTGTGATGCGTGCCAAAGAAACCTGGCAAGATTGGTGAAAATGGGCTTTTTCATTCCCCAAAAGTAGTATAATCAAGGTGTAAAGGTAATCGTTTTCAAAAGAATGAAGCTGTCTTTTGATTAGAAATGGAGGACAAACTCATGACCCTGTTTATGTCTAAACTGATGAGTGGTATTCTGGAACTGCTCATAGTTTCTTTCCTTCCTTTTATCACTTGGTTAATTTGGAGCAGGAAAAAGGTTGGTTTCTTTGATTGGATTGGGTTGAAGAAAGTTGAGAGTCAGAAGAAGAGGCAATTATTACTGACCATTTTGGGTATTAGTCTACTTTTTCTTCTTTTTTCGATTGTGGTCTTTAGTTGGTTTGACTCTAGCAAAACGGCCACAGCAGATTTTTCTGGAAAGGGAATTGGAGCTCTTCCTGCTATTCTAGCCTACGCTATCTTAGGGACTGCCTTGCCTGAAGAAATCTTCTTTAGAGGTTTTCTATTAAAAAGGATGCAAGGAAAACTAGGATTTCTAGGAGCAAATCTGGTTCAGTCTCTCTTATTTGGTCTCATCCATGGGTATATGTTTATCCAACTAATCGGCGACCTAAAAGCTATGGCTATTTTTGCCTTTATTAGTCTCATAGCTTTCGTTTTGGGTGCTATCAATGAGAAAAAAGCAAGTGGGTCCATTCTTCCAAGTGTCTTTATCCACGCCTTGGCCAATACGATTGTAGGGCTTCTCTTTGCCTTTTCCCTTATTTAGATAAATATAGAAGAAAGTTATCATGGATGAATTAAAAGAAATCGAACTTAAAAATTATCACTACCTAAATGAGGTCGCTATCAAGGGGGAAACGCTTTTCACGGGCTCCTCTCTCATGGAGCTTTTTCCCATTTGTGAAATCGCTAGGAGTAGAGGTATCGACTATATCATCTACAATCGAGGCATCAGTGGTTTGAATACGGATGAATTTCTCCAGCATATCCATCCTCTACTTTTGGATCTGCAACCGAGCAAGGTTTTCATCAATATCGGTACCAATGACATGACCGAGGAGCCTTATGGAGACCAATGGTTCCAACATCTGACAGCAAACATCAGACAGATTCTGGAGCAAACACAAGCTATATTGCCAAATACCAAGATTTACCTGATGGCTTTTTATCCAGCCAATCTACATCTGCCTTGGCAGACACCGGCATCTTTCCAGTGGATGAAACTGCGGACTCCTGAAAATCTTGACCGTTGTAATCAGGCTCTTGAGGAAATCGCCCAAACCTATGGCTGCCACTTTATTAATTGTAATGCTGAGCTGGTCAATGATAGGAAAGAGCAGAAGGCTGAGCACACCTATGACGGCGTCCACCTTTATGCCAATGCTTACTTAAAAGTCTTTGAAGTTCTGGAGCCATATCTCCTGCATTAAGAAAATATGAGAGAATTTCCAGTTCTTACTCGCTTTTTTCCCTTGATTACAGTACAATAGACGTCAAAAGTGAAAAATTGAAATGAGGTATCTCTATGTGGAAATGGTTTAAACGACTCATTGTCCTCGTCATTGTGCTCTTTTTTGCAGTGGTGGCTCTATTTATTCCGGACAAGATCGACAGTCAGGACCAATTAAAAAATGTATCAACACAAATATCCCTTGCTGATTTAGCCCAGGCTGGTATTGGTGGGGCGTCCCTTTCATCAGGAGGGGTTTCAACTGAGATTAATCTTGACAGTAATCAGTTTCGTCAAATCCTAAAAGCAAGCATGACTGATTCTAATGACGAGACCTTGCAAAACAGTAGCGTAGAGTTGAATGATTCCTATCTAACAGCTAAGGTTCCCGTATCTCTTGGGCCTATCGAATCAACATTTAGCCTTGATTTTACGGTCAGCACTAACAAGGAAGTCATCCTACTAGACTTGGCAGGTGCCCATCTGGGACGCCTTCCAGTTCCAAAATCACTGGTTCTGCCTTACCTCAAGAAGAGCATTGTCCAGTCCAGCAGTGGTGTTCGCATGGTTAATGACCAAATTCAGCTCAAGCTTCCTGAAATCGGCTATGAAATTGAGCAAGCCTCTGTGACCAATAGCAAGATGAAGGTTAAACTTAACATTCCGATTTCCTTGCCAACAAGTTGGTAATCCATAATAAATCTTTCAAAACAAGTCCATAGTCTGGATTTGTTTTTTGATACCTTCACTTCTAAACTAAGAAAGTTAAAAAATTCTTGAAATAATAGCTTTAAATCCCTCAATCCCCTAGAAAATGAGCTTTTCCTATGCTATCATAAGATTGTAAAATTGATAAGCGTCTGACACTCATTGAAAAAGAGTTATTTCACTGAGTTAAAGAGTTTTAGGATAGTAGTTAGGAGGAAAAAATGGACGCTTTAAAATATATCACACCCAAATTTTTCACTACCATCAGGAATTATTCCAAGGGACAGTTCATCAAGGACCTGATTGCAGGAGTTATCGTGGCTATCATTGCTCTCCCCTTGTCGATTGCCCTTGCCATTGCCTCTGGTGTCAATCCCGAACAAGGTCTTTACACAGCAGTAGTTGCAGGCTTTTTTATTTCTTTTTTGGGAGGTAGTCGGGTTCAGATTGGTGGACCTACTGCAGCATTCGTTGTTATCATCTATGGCATCATTGCCCAGTATGGTATGGCTGGTTTGACCCTTGCCACGCTCATGGCGGGACTCATGCTTATTATCATGGGGCTCCTGCGTTTTGGTGACTTGATCAAGTTCATTCCCAAAACCATCACACTTGGTTTTACCTTGGGGATAGCTGTTGGGATTGTGGCTGGGCAGGTTAAAGATTTCCTGGGCCTTGAGATGAAGTCCGTGCCAGCTGAGTTCTTAGAAAAACTTCTAGCTTATGGGAAGCATCTTTCAAGTATTAGCTGGCCGACACTTGCAATTGGTATCTTGGCCCTAGTCATTCAAATCTTTTGGCCACGCCTTTCTCAGAAAATTCCGGGGTCTTTGGTTGCAATTATTGTGACCACAGCCATCGTAGCTTTTGGTCATCTCCCAGTCAAAACCATTGGTGATCTTTACACCATCAAAGCAGGACTTCCAAGTTTCACAGTTCCTGACCTATCATTTTCTTTGATTCGTCAAATGATGTCGCCAGCCTTCACCATTGCCATACTAGCAGCCATTGAATCCCTACTTTCTTGCGTTGTTTCAGACGGGATGATTGGTGGTAATCATCGCTCTAATGCTGAATTGATTGGCCAAGGTGTTGGGAATATCATGTCAGCCCTCTTTGGCGGTATTCCTGCAACGGGTGCCATCGCCCGTACCGCAGCCAATGTCAAAAATGGAGGACGGACACCAGTAGCGGGGATGGTTCATGCCCTTACCTTGCTTCTGATTTTACTCTTTCTCATGCCTTATGCCTCATTGATTCCTATGACCTGTTTGGCCTCAATCCTAATGATTGTCGGTTATAACATGAGCGGTTGGCGTACTGTCGTTCGTATGATTCAACGTGCTCCTAAGAGTGACGTAGCAGTCCTTATCGTAACCTTTATCTTAACCGTTTTCTTTGACCTAGTGGTTGCCATCGAATTTGGTATGGTCCTAGCAGCCTTCCTCTTCCTCAAACGCATGTCAGACGTGGCTCAAATTCGTCAGTGGGTGGACAAGGAAAATCTGGACGATCCAGTTTTGTCCGAGGACAGCGACTTGAAACAAGTCCCTAAAAATGCAGTCGTATATGAAATCTTCGGTGCCCTCTTCTTTGGTGCAGCCAATAATTTCTTGAATGTTATCAATGACGACGGTAAGAATGTCCTTATCCTACGCATGCGCAACGTTCCAGCCATGGATATCTCTGGTCTGGATGCTCTTGAGGAAACGCTTGCTATCTGCCAAAAACGTGGAATGACCTTGCTTCTTTCTCACGTTAACGCCCAACCCTACCGAGTTCTCGAAAAATCAGGCTTCATCCAGACTATCGGTCCAGATAATATCTGCGAGTCGACGGACCAAGCCCTTGAAAAAGCAGAAGCCCTAGCAAAAGAAGGCTAGACAAACCCATTTTGCACAAGAAGAAAAAGCCAGTTCAACTGAACTTGGCTTTTTAAAATAATAACAGTGCTAACAAAATAATGTTGTGAATTTTCAGATATTATTGTAAAATATTAGAAAAAGCATAAGGAGATTCTTAAATGAGCGACTTAGTTTTAGGACTTGATATCGGTATAGGTTCTGTTGGTGTAGGTATCCTTAATAAAGTGACAGGAGAAATTATCCATAAAAACTCACGTATCTTCCCAGCAGCCCAAGCGGAGAATAACCTAGTACGTAGAACCAATCGTCAAGGAAGACGATTGACACGACGTAAAAAACATCGTAGAGTTCGTTTAAATCATCTATTTGAGGAAAGTGGATTAATCACCGACTTTACGAAGGTTTCAATCAATCTTAACCCGTATCAATTACGAGTTAAGGGTTTGACAGATGAATTGTCTAATGAAGAATTGTTTATCGCTCTTAAAAATATGGTGAAACACCGTGGGATTAGCTACCTCGATGATGCCAGTGATGACGGAAATTCATCAGTAGGAGACTATGCACAAATTGTTAAGGAAAATAGTAAACAATTAGAAACGAAGACACCGGGACAGATTCAGTTGGAACGCTACCAAAAATATGGCCAATTACGTGGTGATTTTACTGTTGAGGAAGATGGCGAAAAACGTCGATTGATTAATGTCTTTCCAACATCAGCTTATCGTTCAGAAGCCTTAAGGATACTGCAAACCCAACAAGAATTTAATCCACAGATTACAGATGAATTTATTAATCGTTATCTCGAAATATTAACTGGAAAACGGAAATATTATCACGGACCAGGTAATGAAAAGTCTCGGACTGATTATGGTCGTTACAGAACGAGTGGAGAAACTTTAGACAATATTTTTGGTATCCTAATCGGGAAATGTACGTTTTATCCAGAAGAGTATAGAGCATCAAAGGCATCCTACACGGCTCAAGAATTCAATTTGCTAAATGATTTGAACAATCTAACAGTTCCTACAGAAACCAAGAAGTTGAGCGAAGAACAGAAGAATCAAATCATTAATTATGTCAAAAATGAAAAGGCAATGGGGCCAGCGAAACTCTTTAAATATATCGCTAAGCTACTTTCTTGCGATGTTGCAGATATCAAGGGATATCGTATCGACAAATCAGATAAAGCAGAAATTCATACTTTCGAAGCCTATCGAAAAATGAAGACACTTGAAACCCTTGATGTTAAGAAAATGGCAAGAGAGGAACTTGATAAATTAGCCTATGTCTTAACATTAAACACTGAGAGGGAAGGCATCCAAGAAGCGTTAGAGCATGAGTTTGCTGATGGTAGCTTTAGCCAGGAGCAAGTTGACGAATTGGTTCAATTCCGCAAAGCAAATAGTTCCATTTTTGGAAAAGGATGGCATAATTTTTCTGTCAAACTGATGATGGAGTTAATCCCAGAATTGTATGCGACGTCAGAAGAGCAAATGACTATCCTGACACGACTTGGAAAACAAAAAACGACTTCGTCATCGCATAAAACAAAATATATAGATGAGAAACTACTAACTGAAGAAATCTATAATCCTGTTGTTGCTAAGTCTGTTCGCCAAGCTATAAAAATCGTAAATGCGGCAATTAAAAAATACGGAGACTTTGACAATATAGTCATCGAAATGGCCCGAGAAACAAATAAAGATGATGAAAAGAAGGCCATTAAAAAGATTCAAAAAGCCAACAAAGATGAAAAAAATGCAGCAATGCTTAAGGCTGCCAACCAATATAATGGAAAGGCTGAATTACCACATAGCGTTTTCCACGGTCATAAGCAATTAGCGACTAAAATCCGCCTTTGGCATCAGCAAGGAGAACGTTGCCTTTATACTGGTAAGACAATTTCAATCCATGATTTGATAAATAATCCTAATCAGTTTGAAATAGATCATATTTTACCTCTTTCTATCACCTTCGATGATAGCCTTGCCAATAAGGTTTTAGTTTATGCAACTGCTAACCAAGAAAAAGGACAACGAACACCTTATCAGGCTTTAGATAGTATGGATGATGCATGGTCTTTCCGTGAATTAAAATCTTTTGTACGTGAGTCAAAAGCACTTTCAAACAAGAAAAAAGAATACCTTCTTACAGAAGAGGATATTTCAAAATTTGATGTTAGAAAGAAATTTATTGAACGCAACCTTGTAGATACAAGATACGCTTCAAGAGTTGTCCTCAATGCCCTTCAAGAACACTTTAGAGCTCACAAGACTGATACAAAAGTTTCCGTGGTTCGTGGTCAATTTACATCTCAATTGAGACGCCATTGGGGAATTGAGAAGACTCGTGATACTTATCATCACCATGCTGTCGATGCATTGATTATTGCTGCTTCAAGTCAGTTGAATTTGTGGAAAAAACAAAAGAATACCCTTGTAAGTTATTCAGAAAATCAACTACTTGATATTGAAACAGGTGAACTTATTAGTGACGATGAGTACAAGGAATCTGTATTCAAAGCCCCTTATCAACATTTTGTTGATACATTGAAGAGTAAAGAATTTGAAGACAGTATCTTATTCTCATATCAAGTGGATTCTAAGTTTAATCGTAAAATATCAGATGCCACTATTTATGCGACAAGAAAAGCGAAATTAGATAAAGAGAAAAAAGCATACACTTATACTTTAGGGAAAATAAAAGATATCTATGCTTTAGGGACAAAAACTCCTTCTAAAACGGGATTTTATAAGTTTTTAGATTTATACAAGAAGGATAAATCTCAATTTTTAATGTTTCAGAAGGATAAAAAAACTTGGGATGAAGTAATAGAGAAGATATTGGAACAATATCGACCATTTAAAGAATGCGATAAAAATGGAAAAGAGGTTGATTTCAATCCTTTTGAAAAATATAGAACTGAAAATGGACCTATTCGCAAGTATAGTCGAAAAGGCAATGGACCAGAAATTAAAAGTCTGAAATACTACGATAATCTCCTAGGAAAATTTGTTGATATAACTCCTTCAGAAAGTAAAAATCCTGTAGCTTTACTATCTTTGAACCCTTGGAGAACAGATGTATACTACAATACAGAAACAAGAAAATATGAATTCTTGGGATTAAAGTATGCAGATTTATGTTTCGAAAAAGGAGGTTCTTACGGGATTTCAGAAATTAAGTATAATAAAATAAGAGAGAAGGAAGGGATTGGTAAGAAATCTGAATTTAAGTTTACATTGTATAAGAATGATTTAATTTTAATTAAGGATACTGAAACAAATCGTCAACAAGTCTTTAGATTTTGGTCTCGTACTGGGAAAGATAATCCCAAAAGTTTTGAAAAGCATAAAATAGAATTAAAACCTTATGAAAAAGAAAAATTCGAGAAAGGAGAAGAACTTGAGGTATTAGGAAAGGTACCACCTTCTTCTAATCAATTACAAAAGAATATGCAGATAGAAAATATTTCTATTTACAAGATAAGAACGGATGTCCTAGGAAATCAGCATATCATCAAAAATGAGGGTGATAAGCCTAAGCTAGATTTTTAATATTAATTGTTAAAAAGTGTTGCAATTATAGTTATCATATACTATAATAATCGTGTAAGGGACGCCTTACACAGTTACTTAAATCTTGCAGAAGCTACAAAGATAAGGCTTCATGCCGAAATCAACACCCTGTCATTTTATGGCAGGGTGTTTTCGTTATTTAAAAAGGAGAAGAAATGACTTGGAGAGTTGTACATATCAGTCAGAGTGAGAAGATGCGCTTAAAGCTTGATAACTTATTAGTGCAAAAGATGGGACAAGAGTTTACGGTGCCACTTAGTGATATCTCGATAATAGTTGCAGAAGGTGGGGATACAGTTGTTACCCTTCGATTATTAAGCGCCCTAAGTAAATATAATATTGCCTTAGTTGTTTGTGATAACGAACATTTACCAACAGGGATTTACCACTCTCAAAATGGGCATTTTAGAGCTTACAAGCGCTTGAAAGAACAGATGGACTGGTCTCAAAAACAAAAGGACAAGGCATGGCAGATTGTGACTTACTATAAAATCAATAACCAAGAGGATGTCCTAGCCATGTTTGAAAAAAGTCTGGATAACATTAGATTACTTTCAGACTATAAAGAGCAGATAGAACCTGGTGATAGAACCAATAGAGAGGGCCATGCTGCCAAGGTCTACTTTAATGAACTCTTTGGTAAACAATTTGTCAGAGTAACCCAGCAAGAAGCTGATGTCATCAATGCCGGCTTAAACTATGGCTATGCTATCATGAGGGCTCAGATGGCTAGAATAGTAGCGGGTTATGGTTTAAATGGTCTATTAGGAATCTTCCATAAAAATGAATACAATCAGTTTAATTTGGTTGATGACTTAATGGAGCCATTTAGACAGATTGTAGATGTTTGGGCATATGATAATCTACGAGATCAAGAATTTCTTAAATATGAGTATAGGTTGGGATTGACAGATTTACTCAATGCTAAAATCAAATATGGCAAAGAGACTTGCTCAGTGACAGTTGCTATGGATAAATATGTCAAAGGCTTTATCAAATATATTTCGGAAAAAGATAGTAGTAAATTTCACTGTCCGGTGGTATCAAGTTTAGAGTGGAGAAAATAAGATGAGGTATGAAGCATTGAGATTATTATGTTTTTTTGATTTGCCAATGGAATCCAAGGATGAAAAAAGAATTTATCGTAATTTTCGTAAAGAATTAATTTCAAATGGATTTGAAATGTTACAATTTTCGGTCTACTATCGCACTTGTCCTAATAGAAGCTTTGCAAATAAATTCTATAAGAAGTTAAAGATAAGCAATCTACCTGCTGGAAATGTGAGACTTTTGGCGGTTACTGAAAAGCAATTTTCAGAGATGACATTAATTATAGGTGGCAAAACTAGGCAAGAAGAAATCGTTAGTGATAATAAGTTGGTGGTCATATGAAATTTTTTGTACAACATCCTTACAAAGAACGTATTGAATTGAATATTGGTGAAATCACTCAAATTGTTGGTCAAAATAAAGAACTCAAATATTATATTTGGCAGATTTTGAGCTGGTATTTTGGTGGAAAAAAATACTCAAGTGAGGACTTAAGTATTTTTGATTATGAGGAACCTACTATACTTGATGAGTCTGGAAAAATAGTGAAGCGAAGTAGCTATCACTATATCGATATTTCAAGTTTTAAGGATTTACTTGAGCAGATGGAATACAAGAAAGGAACACTTGCTCAGGGTTACCTTAGTAAAATTCTCAATCAGGTTGATATTGTAGACCATTTGGAGAAAATTAATGAACAAGTAGAGCTTATAGAAGAAGCTATGAATCGGCATATAAACTTAAACTGTGGTCAGGTGGAATACCATTTAGAGAATCGCCCTCTAACACTAGACCAACTACTCGCAAAAAATTTTAGTCCATTTTTTGCCATTGAGAACAAGAATCTATCTTTTGAATGGGTTTCAAACACAGATAAACTATCTCTCTTTCTAGAAATGTTAGACGGTCTTCTATCACAAACAACAGAGAAATATCTCATTGTGCTAAAAAATATTGATAGTTTTATTTCAGAGGAAACTTATGATAGTTTTTATAAGCAAATTGGTCAGCTAGTCAAAAAGTATCCAAACCTAACCTTTATTTTGTTTCCTAGTGATCAAGGCTATTTAAAAATTGATGAGGAAAATAGTAGGTTCGTCAATATTTTATCTGACCAAGTGGAGCATTTGTATGATGTTGAGTTTATGTATGAAAGGGTAGTTCAACACTATCCAAGTAATAATTTTCCAAGGAGAGAGGATTTTAGGATGTCCTTAGAGACTGTGACACCGTATTTATTAACAAAAATGACTAGACAACCTAGTCTCTCACTTGTTGATTCAGTAATTTTGAATATTCTAAATCAGTTGTTTCATTTTAATTACCGTATAAGATATCCACAAACATCTGATGAAAAACTTTTACAGAAATTTTTAGAAAGTAAGAATTGACAAGGACAGTTATTGATTTTATAATCACTATGTGGGTATAAAAACGTCAAAATTTCATTTGAGGTTTTTGTACTCTCAAGATTTAAGTAACTGTACAACCGGATGAAGAAGCGTTTGTGCCAGCGTCATGTTTTTGTACTCTCAAGATTTAAGTAACTGTACAACAAGTTGAAAGCTGTGTAAGGAGGTAGTATGGTTTTTGTACTCTCAAGATTTAAGTAACTGTACAACGTGCTACCGAAGATATTCCTAACCGATTCGGTTTTTGTACTCTCAAGATTTAAGTAACTGTACAACCAATATTGTTAACCTTGAGTGGGCGACGTGTTTTTGTACTCTCAAGATTTAAGTAACTGTACAACCCGTTGCAAATTAAGGCAACGTTAGAGCTAGTTTTTGTACTCTCAAGATTTAAGTAACTGTACAACCCCAAGCCGTTGGCGCTGACATCAAGGAGAGTTTTTGTACTCTCAAGATTTAAGTAACTGTACAACCTCGCCAAAATCTTTGAAATATTGGTTTCGTTTTTGTACTCTCAAGATTTAAGTAACTGTACAACAAAACTCCGATAGCTTTCAATTTGTCGTATGTTTTTGTACTCTCAAGATTTAAGTAACTGTACAACAAAACTTCAAACATGGTCTTTTGAGCCCCAGTTTTTGTACTCTCAAGATTTAAGTAACTGTACAACTAATGAATGCTAAAACATTCGGTCTTATCCGTTTTTGTACTCTCAAGATTTAAGTAACTGTACAACAAAACTATTTAGAAAAAAAATGGAATATCTGTTTTTGTACTCTCAAGATTTAAGTAACTGTACAACTTACCGGACTCTTTAATGCTTACACGTGCCAGTTTTTGTACTCTCAAGATTTAAGTAACTGTACAACGTAATGCTACTGAAGCAATGACTGCCCTTGGTTTTTGTACTCTCAAGATTTAAGTAACTGTACAACCGTTATGCGATTTAAAATTAACTGCTTTAGGTTTTTGTACTCTCAAGATTTAAGTAACTGTACAACAATGCTAGACGATACCAGCATAAAACCTAAGTTTTTGTACTCTCAAGATTTAAGTAACTGTACAACTCAATGATTTCTTTGTTTAGAAGTCCTTTCGTTTTTGTACTCTCAAGATTTAAGTAACTGTACAACTCGTTAATATCTACAATCTAGCTAAAATTGTTTTTGTACTCTCAAGATTTAAGTAACTGTACAACTGACCTTATGAGCTATTACGAGGTCCACAAGTTTTTGTACTCTCAAGATTTAAGTAACTGTACAACCTAAAGTTGGTATGCAACGTATTTCTGATAGTTTTTGTACTCTCAAGATTTAAGTAACTGTACAACCAAGAAGAATTACCTAAGAATCCCCCTACGGTTTTTGTACTCTCAAGATTTAAGTAACTTTACAACAGTCAACGGATTGGGCTTATTATAAGATTCGTTTTTGTACTCTCAAGATTTAAGTAACTATACAGGTTGATTGATTCAACTTAAAAAGCCAGTTCAACTGAACTTGGCTTTTTAAAATACGCGATAAACATAGGGATTGTCAGGCTGACCGACCTCTTTAACCTCAGTCAAGTTGAGAATAGGGAGGCTCTGTTTAAGATTTTGATAATAATCCACAGTGATGGTACCAGTGACTTTTACCCAGGTATTATCCTTGAAGGTTTGGTCACTTCCTCTCGTCGCCAGTCCGTAAACACCTGAATCGGCGATACAGTGGATAATACCGAAACGGAAGATGAACTGATAACCCTTGGTCTGTGGGTCATTGTAAACAAAGCCTGTATAGGTGACCTTCTTGCCCATGAAATCGTTAGGATAGAGGTAGATGAGCTCCATGACTTCCATGTAATTTTCCGTGGTAATCTGGATGGTCTCACGTCCCTTGTACTTGGCTAGCTCCTTGGTCATCTCCTTCTCATAAGCAGAGGAGGTGAAGTAGGAGCTGGTGTCCGGCTTCAAGTACTGGATGGTCGTTCCCTCTTGGTCGGCCTGATTAGGATCACTCCCTGCCGCCAGTGGAAAATGATACCCCTTAGCTGATACGGTATTGGCATCCAAGGTTACTGTTGGCACCAAGAGCCCCGTAAGGACTGGAAAGGCCAAGAGAACGATGCTGGCTACCTTGGCAACTCGACCTGACAAATGCGAGTGAACCTTCATTTGTTTCATCCAAACAATGAGTTGAACTACAGCGAGGATAAAGGAAAGCACCATGGAAATGTAGGCCAAGTAGGAGTAGTGGATATTAATGTACTGGTTGAGCTTGCCAGAAACTTGCAAGTACATGACCAGCTCAAAATACCCAGATAAGATGAGAAAACGTAACATTAAATCACCCCCAATACCAGACAGTAAATGATTGTCACCAGACTTGCGGTTCCTACGAAGAGACCAACAAAGCGTGTCTTAAACTGGTGTTTCATCATGATTAGGTTCTTGATATCAACCATAGGACCAATGATGAGAAAGGCTACCGTTGGTGCCACTCCAAAGCTAGAGAGCAAGGAAGCCCCGATAAAGGCATCCGCCTCTGAACAAAGCGAGAGGATAAAGGCCAGGAGCATCATGATGAGGATGGCTGTCACCGAATTATGACCGATGGTCGTGAGAATACGGGTCGGTAGGTAGGTCTGCATACTTGCGGCCACCAGGCTCCCGAAAATCAGGTAACGCCCAGTGTCGAAAAATTCATCTACCGCATGAATCAAGGCTTGAAAAACTTTCTTACCAGCTGACAAACCACTATAGTCGTGCACATGACTGACCTTACGATCTTCCTTAAGAATCTGGTCATCCACCACAAAGCCGAGCAGAATTCCCAAAATCATGGCAATCAGGAAAGCTCCGATAAAACGTAAAATCACGTAGTACCAAGAGTTCCCAAAGGCTGTATAGGTCGCAAAGAGAACGACTGGATTGATGATAGGAGCTGTTGCCATGAAAGGAATAGCCGTGTAGCTAGGCACTTTTTTCTCTAAAAAGCGCGTGATAATGGGAACAATCCCACACTCACAAGAAGGGAAAATAAAACCAATTAGAGTTCCAAAGAGAATAGCCAGGACCTTGTTTTTCGGCAGGAAGTTTTGGACCTTTTCAGGAGTCACGAAGACTTCAATAAAGCCAGACAAGATGCTTCCCAGTAAAACGAAGGGCAGGGCTTCGATAATAATCGATAGAAAAACTGCCAGAAGCTGCAAAACGCTATCTGGTAGTTGATGAAAAATAGCCATAAAAATTATTTCTTTTTATCTTCTTGAAGACGTTTGTCCTTCTTAGGATCAGTTCCCGCCTTCTCAAAATCAGGGATAGCCGCAAAAGATGCCATCATGCTTTCAAGTTCATTTGTTTTTTTCTGAATAACCGCCATAAAAAGCCTCCGAGTTAAAATAAGATACTAAGGGCGTCATTTCTAAGAGAAAATTAGGGCATCGGCCGAAGAAGCCTTGCTTCTAGGAAGATGCATCTATTTTCCGAAAGAAATAGCCCTTAACAATAGGTCTACCTTTCTATTATACTACCTCTTGCTTAAAAATTCTCGCTTCAGCTACAAGGTTTTCTACCCAAGCAAATCTCCTATCGTGGTATAATAGAACTTATGGAAAATCGTAATCTAGAGACATTGGCTCAGGAATTGGGCCTAAAAAAACAACAAGTTGAAACAGTTTTGGAATTGACCGCAGAAGGCAATACCATTCCTTTCATTGCCCGTTACCGTAAGGAAAAAACAGGCAATCTTGATGAAACGCAAATCAAGGCTATCATTGATATGGACAAGTCCTTGACGGCTCTTCAAGACCGTAAGGAAACGGTTTTGGCTAAGATCGAGGCACAGGGCAAATTGACTGATCAACTCAAGGCAGCCATTGAAGCGGCTGAAAAGTTGGCGGATGTGGAAGAACTCTACCTCCCCTATAAGGAAAAACGTCGCACCAAAGCGACTATTGCTCGTGAAGCAGGTCTTTTCCCCTTGGCTCGTCTTATCTTGCAAAATAGTCCCAACCTCAAGGCTGAAGCTGAAAAGCTAACATCCGAAGCCTTTCCGACAGCTGACAAGGCACTTGCGGGTGCTGTGGATATTTTGGTTGAGGCCTTTTCTGAGGACAATAGTTTGCGCTCTTGGACCTACAACGAAATCTGGAACAACAGTGACATCACTTCAACCCTCAAGGATCAATCGCTGGATGAAAAAGAAATTTTCAAGATTTACTATGATTTTGAGGATAAGGTGTCTAAACTTCAAGGTTACCGTACGTTAGCCCTTAACCGTGGTGAGAAACTAGGCGTTATCAAGGTAATCTTTAAGCACAATCTTGAGAAAATGCACCGCTTCTACAGTGCTCGTTTCAAACAAAAAAATGACTATATCGAGGAAGTTATCAATCAATCTCTCAAGAAGAAAATCATTCCAGCTATGGAGCGTCGTATCCGAAGTGAATTGACTGAAGCAGCAGAAGATGGTGCTATTCAACTTTTCTCTCAAAATCTTCGAAGCCTCCTTCTAGTATCGCCACTTAAAGGCAAGATGGTACTTGGTTTTGACCCAGCCTTTCGTACAGGGGCTAAGTTGGCCGTGGTTGACCAAACTGGTAAGCTCATTACAACGCAAGTTATCTATCCAGTAGCTCCAGCAAGTCAGGCTAAAATCGTACAGGCTAAAAAAGACTTGGCTGACCTCATCAAAAAGTATGCCATTGAGATTATTGCGATCGGTAATGGAACAGCAAGCCGTGAAAGTGAAGCTTTTGTGGCAGAAGTCCTCAAGGATTTCCCAGAAACTTCTTATGTCATTGTCAATGAAAGTGGTGCCTCTGTCTACTCTGCATCAGAGTTGGCCCGTCATGAGTTCCCAGACTTGACGGTCGAAAAACGCTCTGCCATTTCCATTGCTCGTCGTCTTCAAGACCCTCTGGCTGAATTGGTTAAGATTGACCCTAAATCAATCGGAGTAGGCCAATACCAGCACGATGTTAGCCAGAAGAAACTCTCTGAAAATCTTGATTTCGTCGTAGATACCGTGGTTAACCAGGTCGGTGTCAATATCAATACGGCAAGTAGTACCCTCTTGTCACATGTTTCAGGGCTCAACAAGACTATCTCTGAAAATATTGTCGCCTACCGTGAGGAAAATGGGGAGATTACATCACGTGCTGAAATCAAGAAGGTCCCACGTCTTGGTGCCAAAGCCTTCGAACAAGCCGCCGGTTTCCTCCGTATTCCAAACGCTAAAAATATCTTGGATAATACGGGAGTCCACCCAGAGTCTTATCCAGCGGTCAAAGCTCTCTTCAAGCAGTTAGACATCACAGATTTGGACGACTCTGCCAAGGCAAAATTGAAGGCTCTTAATCTTAAAGATACAGCAGAAGAGCTAGGGCTTGGACAGGAAACCCTTAAAGATATCATTGCTGACCTTTTGAAACCGGGTCGTGACCTCCGTGACGATTTTGAAGCACCGGTGCTTCGCCAGGATGTTCTTGAGCTCAAAGACTTGTCGGTGGGGCAAAAACTTGAAGGAACAGTCCGTAACGTTGTGGACTTTGGTGCCTTTGTGGATATCGGTGTCCATGAGGATGGTCTTATCCACATCTCTGAGATGAGTAAGAGTTTCGTCAACCATCCAAGCCAGGTAGTTTCTGTTGGGGATCTGGTTACTGTATGGGTGTCAAAAATTGACTTAGAACACGAAAAGCTTAATCTTTCCTTGGTGAATCCACGTGAATCTAACTGATTATGTTAAGACCGTTTCTATAGAAGATTTCGGCTGGGAATTTAAGCATCAAGCCTTGTGGAACAAGCGCCTGCGGACCACTGGTGGTCGTTTCTTTCCAAAGGATGGACACTTAGATTTCAATACAAAACTCTATGAAGAACACGGCCTTGAGACCTTTCGGAAAATTGTCCGTCATGAACTCTGTCACTACCACCTTTATTTTCAAGGAAAGGGCTACAAACATGGGGATAGAGATTTCAAGGACCTACTAGCTAGGGTAGACGGCCTTAGGTATGCCCCCAAAATGCTAAACCAGGAAGAAAATTACTTCCTCTATCAGTGCCAATCTTGTGGTCACACTTACCGTCGCAAACGCCGTGTCAATACACAGAAGTTTGGATGCGGTCTGTGTCGAGGCAAGCTCATTTTTCTAAATCAGTCCTAGGGCTGATTTTTTTAGTCTAAAAAAATCATATAATTAAATCAAAGAAATGATGGGAGAAGAAGACCATGTCAAATCGTTTTTATAAGACACGAAAAAATAGACTCGTCGCCGGTGTTGTTGCAGGTTTGGCAGATAAGTTTGGTTGGGACCTAGCTTTGGCTCGTATCTTGGCTGTTATTCTAATGGTTTCAACGCAGTTTGGAATCTTTCTATACTTGGTTTTAGCCTTTCTCCTTCCTTACAAAGAAGATATTTATCCCGAAATCAAACTCAAGGATGGACGTAAACGTAAAAACGCTGAACCTGTCGAAGATGAGTGGAATTGGTAAGTAACTGTTAAAAGACATTGACCTGCGATTGGCCTTGGTGCTAGTCATAGGTCTTTTTTGCTTTGAGAACCGCATTGAAAACCTTTTTATGATACAATGAAACTAGTAACTAATCGGAGGAAATAACATGACAGTAACCGTTAAAATGTTGGTTGATAGGCTTAAACTCAAGGTTGTCTATGGAAATAAGGAGCTTTTGGCAAAAGCGATAACAACAGCTGATATCTCTCGTCCTGGTTTAGAAATGACGGGGTATTTTGACTATTATTCACCTGAACGACTTCAGTTGGTTGGGATGAAGGAGTGGTCCTACCTTAAAACCATGACTGATTACAACCGTTATTCTGTTTTTGCGAATATGTTTAAAGCGGAAACTCCAGCTGTTATCGTGGCGCGTGGTCTTGAGATTCCGGAAGAGATGCTTCGAGCTGCTAAGGAAAATGGTGTAGCAGTTCTTCAAGGGCGAAACGGCACATCGTCACTGTCAGGTGACATGTCTTGGTATCTCAACTCTCAATTAGCTGAACGTACTAGTGTCCATGGTGTTTTGGTAGATATCTACGGGATGGGTGTTCTTATTCAAGGAGACTCTGGTATCGGTAAGAGCGAGACAGCCCTCGAGTTGGTGAAACGTGGTCACCGTCTAGTTGCTGATGACCGTGTAGATATCTATGCTAAGGATGAGGAAACCCTCTGGGGGGAACCTGCAGAAATTCTTCGCCATCTTCTTGAAATCCGTGGGGTTGGTATCATTGACGTTATGAGCCTATACGGAGCTAGTGCCGTCCGTAATTCATCTCAGGTTCAGTTGGCCATATATCTTGAGAATTTTGAAAAAGGTAAGGTCTTTGACCGTCTTGGAAATGGCAATGAAGAGATCGAATTGCAGGGCGTTAAGATTCCACGTATCCGCATTCCTGTTAAGACAGGACGTAACGTGTCAGTCGTTATCGAAGCTGCAGCAATGAACTATCGTGCTAAGCAAATGGGATATGATGCAACTAAAACCTTTGAGGACCGTTTGACCAACCTCATTAGTAAGAATGGTGAAGACTAATGTTAGCTACCATTGATCCAATTGCTCTAAGACTTGGTCCAATCAGTATTCATTGGTATGCCATCTGTATTGTCTCTGGTCTTTTACTTGCAGTTTATCTGGCTCAGCGTTGGGCTCCTGAAAAGGGGATCGATCCTGAGCATATCTTAGATTTTATTCTCTTAGCCTTTCCTATAGCCATTGTTGGTGCTAGGTTCTACTATGTGATTTTCCAGTGGGCCTATTACAGCCAAAATCCATCGGAAATTTTTGCGATTTGGAACGGTGGAATTGCCATCTATGGTGGCCTGATTGCTGGTGCAGCTGTACTTTATTGGTTCGCCAAACGTCATGCAATAGCGGTTTTAGATTTTCTAGATATTGCGGCCCCTGGCGTTATGATTGCTCAGAGTATCGGTCGCTGGGGAAATTTTGTTAACCAAGAGGCCTACGGAAAAGCAGTTAGTCATCTGAATTATCTTCCAGAATTTATACGTCAGCAGATGTTTATTGATGGGAGTTATCGTGTACCGACCTTTCTTTATGAAAGTCTCTGGAACTTAGTCGGATTTATCACTATCCTAGGACTAAGACGCTTTAATAAGAAACTACGTCAAGGAGATGTGACCTCATTTTACCTTATCTGGTATGGTCTTGGACGTTTTGTCATTGAGGGCATGCGTACGGATAGCCTCATGTTTGCTGGCTTGCGTGTTTCTCAATGGGTCAGTATCGCCATTATCATCTTGGGTGCCATCTTACTATATTTGCGAAAGCAACGTCCAGAGGCAGATTATAAAATGAAAAGCTAGTCATACTGCTCAGACTTTGTTATAATAAAATGAAAATTATCATAACAAAGGTCACTGGAAACTGGAGAGTTTACTTCAGTTTCCTTGTAGCGACCTTTTAAAAAGCTCAAAGGAGTCTTAAACTATGGCAGAAATTGCATTTCTTATTATCGCAATCGCACTTGCTGCGTTCCTCATTGCATTAATCCCAACGCTACTTCGCACACGTCATGTTGTCAAAGAAGTTGAAGAAACAGTTGCTGTTCTTCGTACAGATATTAACGTAACCCTTCATCAAACAAATGAGATTTTGGCTAAGGCAAACGTCTTGGTTGAAGATGTTAATGAAAAAGTTCAAACAATCGATCCTCTCTTCGTAGCAGTAGCTGAGCTTTCAGAAAGTGTTTCTGACTTGAATACTGAAGCTCGTTACCTCGGTGCTAAAGCAAGTGCAGCAGGAGCGAGTGTCGGTAAGGCGGGTTCAGCCTTTGCTATTGGTAAAGTTGCTTCAAAACTATTTGGTAAAAAAGACAAGAAAAAATAAGGAGGTCTTTTCATGAGTAAATTTTTAAACACCCTAATCATTGGTGCAGCTTCTGGAGCTGCAGCAGCTTACTTCTTTACAACTGAAAAAGGTAAAGCTGTTAAATCACGTATCGATGAAGAAATCGCTTCATTCAAAGAAGATCCTAAAGCTTATCAAAATCAAGTAGTGGAAAAAGCTAGCGACTACAAAGATTTGGCAGTCGATACTTTCCAAGACTACAAAACAAAATTTGAAAACGGCGACATCACTGCAGATGATTTGACAAAAGCCGTTCAAGAAAAAACAGCTCAAGTTGCTGACTTTGCAAAAGAAAGCTTTGAACTTATCAAGGAGAAAACAGCTCAAGTAACTCCTGAACAAGCGGATGTTGAAGCAGAAACAAAAGCTATCGTTGATGATATCGTCATTGATATTAAAGATATCTCTGAAGAAGCAGCAGAAGCAAAATAATAAAGAAAGCACATAAGGCTTTCTTTTTTTAGTACGAAAAAAACGTTGACCAGCAGTCAACGTTTTTGTGCTTTATAATATTCGATTAGGACATAAATGCCTATCTGACCAATGACGCTAATGGTAATTGCCCAGAAGAAGGCCCAGAAGGTAGCCACCTGTGCTACTAAGAAAAGGAAGGCAACTAGGACTGTTGAAACACAGAAGCTTGAGACACGTCCAAAGAAAATCATATCTTGTAGCTTAATACTATTACTATTTAGACTTTGATAATCTTGATAATTCGTCGTTTGAGGATGCTCAGTCTCGAAATCTTCAATGTGATCAAATTGACGGTGTAAGTTGTCAGCCATGTCTGCCTCCTTTCTATATAAAATACCTAAACCACTTTTTCGTGTAGGTTAAAATACTTAGTCAGTATTTCACTATTTAGAATCTCATTAATAATACCATAAAAATTTTATATTGCAAAGTTTTTTTTGATTTTTGTGAAAATTATAGTATTTAAAAACTAATTTAAAATATTTAGATACGAGTATTTGAACCTAAAAATTCTAAAAAAATCAAATCATTTGTGCTATAATGTGAGTTATGGAAAAAATAGTGATTACAGCGACTGCTGAGAGCTACGAGCAGGCACGTGAGCTCCTAGAACTTGGCGTAGATCGTATTTACATCGGCGAAAAAGCTTTTGGCCTTCGTTTGCCTAAGCCTTTTTCATTCGCAGAAATGCGAAAGATTGCAGAGCTGGTACATGAGTCTGGCAAGGAATTGACTGTTGCCGTTAACGCCCTCATGCACCAAGGTATGATGGATGCTCTTCCAGACTACCTTGATTTTCTTGAAGAAATCAAGGCAGATTACATCACGGTTGGTGATGCAGGGGTTTTCTACATCTGTAACCGTGACAAACGTCCCTTCAAAATGATTTATGATGCTTCAACCATGGTAACCTCTAGCCGTCAGATTAATTTCTGGGGCAAACAAGCAGGAGCATCTGAAGCTGTTTTGGCCCGTGAGATTCCATCTGCGGAACTCTTCATCATGGCTGAAAATCTTCAAATTCCAGCCGAGGTTTTGGTTTATGGTGCAAGTATCATTCACCACTCTAAACGTCCGCTTCTTCAAAACTATTACAACTTTATCAAAACGGATGAAGCTGTTACCAAAGAACGTGACCTCTTCCTTTCTGAGCCTGGTGACCCAGATTCTCACTACTCAGTTTACGAAGACTTGCATGGAACACATATCTTTGCCAACAATGACTTGGATATGATGACTAAGCTTTCAGAACTCGTTGAACATGGTTTTGACCACTGGAAGTTGGACGGTGTTTATTGCCCAGGTGAAAACTTCGTAAAAATTACCGAGTATTTTGTGAAGGCTCGTGACCTCATCGAGGCTGGAGAATTTTCACAAGACCAAGCCTTTCTTTTTGATGAGGCTATTCACAAATTACACCCAGCCAACCGTGGTTTGGACACAGGTTTCTATGATTATGAACCTGACCGTGTAAAATAAACATACTTTCTCCTTCGTTTGAGAGTTTTCCATTTTCAGGGAACGAAGGAGCTATTCTAAAAACTAAAATCGACAATCTTGCAAATTGGAGAAATTATGACTACAACTAAAAAACGCCCAGAGGTACTGGTACCTGCTGGGACTTTGGAAAAATTGAAAGTCGCTGTAAATTACGGCGCAGATGCTGTTTTCGTTGGTGGACAAGCCTATGGTTTGCGTAGCCGTGCCGGAAACTTTACCATGGACGAACTTCGTGAAGGTATCGAATATGCTCACGCTCGTGGTGTTGACGTGCACGTTGCTTCAAACATGGTTACCCATGAAGGAAATGAAAAAGGTGCAGGTGAGTGGTTCCGTGAATTGCGTGATATGGGACTCGATGCCGTTATCGTATCTGACCCAGCTTTGATTGAAATCTGTTCAACTTATGCTCCAGGCCTTAACATCCACTTGTCAACGCAAGCATCTGCGACAAACGTTGAAACCTTCCATTTTTGGAAAGAGTATGGCTTGACTCGTGTTGTTTTAGCACGTGAGGTTACCATGGAAGAATTGGCTGAAATCCGTAAACGTACGGACCTTGAAATTGAAGCCTTTGTCCATGGTGCTATGTGTATCTCATACTCAGGTCGCTGTACACTTTCTAACCACATGTCAGACCGTGATGCCAACCGTGGTGGTTGTTCACAGTCATGCCGTTGGAAATATGACCTTTACGACATGCCATTCGGTCAAGAGCGAAAGAGTATTCGCGGTGAAGTTCCTGAAGAATACTCAATGTCAGCCGTTGATATGTGTATGATTGAAAACATCCCAGACCTTATCGATAATGGTGTTGATAGCCTGAAAATTGAAGGTCGTATGAAATCTGTCCATTACGTATCAACAGTTGCCAACTGTTACAAGGCAGCTTGTGACGCTTACATGGAAAGTGCAGAAGCCTTCTACGCCATCAAAGATGATTTGATTAACGAACTCTGGAAAGTTGCCCAACGTGAATTGGCAACAGGTTTCTACTACAAGACACCAACAGAAAACGAGCAACTCTTTGGTGCCCGTCGTAAGATTCCACAATACAAATTCGTTGGTGAAGTAGTAGACTTTGATCCAGCCACTATGACAGCTACAATCCGCCAACGTAACGTTATTCTCGAAGGTGACCACGTTGAATTCTACGGACCAGGCTTCCGTCATTTTGAATGTGATATCAAAGACCTTCACGATGCTAATGGTAACAAAATTGACCGTGCACCAAACCCAATGGAACTTCTTACAATTACCGTGCCACAAGAAGTTAAACCTGGTGACATGATTCGTTCAACTAAGGAAGGTTTGATTAACCTCTACCAAAAAGACGGTTCAAGTAAAACTGTTCGTGCCTAATGGCAAGACAAATCAATGGCCTCCTGGTAGATGACCAGAGTAGATGCCAACACTATCATTCCTTTCTAGATATTGTTGCCTTAAAATGCTTTGAGTGTCTGAAGTATTATGCCTGTTATCAGTGTCATGATAGCTTGGAGGAACATATTTTTCGAGCTTATCCTTGTCAGTTGAAGCAGGACAAGGTCCTTATTTGTGGCGTTTGTCGGCATGAGATGACTATTGAGGAATATCAAGAGGCAGTAGCCTGTCCCAATTGTCATAGTGCCTTCAACCCATCTTGTTCAAAGCACTATGATATTTATTTTGAAAAATAAAAAGATTGAAGATTCTGTTCCCACGAACAAAGTCTTCAATCTTTTTTAGTTAAAGTAGCTATGATTTTTAAGAGCTTTTAAGACTGGCTTAGTCACCAGAGCGACGATGAGACCTTTTAAGAGGTCAGGAATAATAAAGGGTGTCAAGCCAACAGCTACAGCTGCAGACCACCCCATCTTTCCAAGAAAGTGTAGGCTAAGGATACCACCGACAAAGACAAGTGCATCTCCCAAAACAAAAGCCAAAAAGATTTTCCAAATTGGAGTCTCAGCCTGCGTCAGTTTTGAAGTGACAAAAGCGAAAAATGGATAAGCCAACAAATAGCCAGCTGAAGGACCAAAGAAGGCTTGAAGCCCACCGCCACCTCCTGCGAAAACTGGTAAACCAATAGCTCCTAGGATAAGGTAGAGGGTAGCAGCAAGAGTAGCCTCTCTTGGTTTGAGGATAGCAGCAACCAGACCGACAGCAAAAGTCTGGAGCGTAATGGGAACTGCCCCGATCGGAATGATGATTTGAGCCAGTGCAGCAATGATGGCAGCACCAAAAGCTGGAAGAATAAGGGATAGTGTACGATTTTGTGTCATTTTTAGTTAACCTTTCCTAAAATAATAGTTAACTTATTATAACAAGCGTTTTTTTATTAGTCAACCACATAATAAAACGAGGTTAACTAATAAAATTAACCTCGTTGTGATATGATTTTTAGACGTTTGATTTCTTTTAGTTCAATCATGCTGATAACTTTGTCCTGCTCGATAAAGATGGCTTGTCGCTCTCTATCATAACGGTTGATGTAGCCCTTATAGGTCTTCTGATTGGATGTCAGCATGACCATTTGGTTATGACCAATAGCATGATAGATATCGTTAATAAGCTGATTTTGCATTAGGTGGACAGGTTTGCTGTGACCTGTTTCCACAAACTGATGAAGCTGATGCTTTACTGCTTCTAAAAAGTTTATCATGGTCATTTCCCTCGTTTCTTGATAAAATAATTATAGCATGAAAGGTGAAATTTTGTGGATAACTTCTTTCTAAAACACACAATTTTCACAGAAAAAAACGAATAAAGCTAGTGGAGGTAAGCAAATGGCAGAATTTTCATTTGAAATTGAAGAAAAACTCTTGGTCTTGTCTGAGAATGACAAGGGCTGGACTAAGGAACTCAATCGTGTGAGCTTTAATGGCGCACCGGCTAAGTATGACATCCGTACATGGAGTCCAGACCATACCAAGATGGGCAAGGGAATTACCCTCAGCAATGAAGAATTCCAAGTTCTCGTTGACGCCTTTAAAAACTAAAACAAGGTCAGCATGGCGCTGGCCTTATTTTTTATTTAAAACGTATCAATGATAAGTTTGAGATTGAGAATGGTTAGGACAATAGCGATGGCATAACCAAGGAAAGTATTCCACTTAGCATTGACGTGTTTTCCCATGAGTGATTTTTTAGAAGTGTAGTAAATCAAAGGGAAGATAGAGAATGGCAAGGCAAGTGAAAGGAAAACCTGTGAATAAACCAGCAGTTGATCCAGAGTCTTTTCTTGATCACCGTAGAGAATAGCTACAACGATAACAGGTAGCAAGGCAAAGAGACGTGTGAATAAACGAATTACCCACTGCGGTAACCTCATGTGGAGAAAGCCTTCCATGACAATTTGGCCAGTCAGAGTACCAGTAATGGTAGAGTTTTGACCACTAGCCAAGAGCGCCAAGGCAAAGAGTGTTGAAAGTGTCGAACTAGCTACCGCACCAGCAATCTTAGAGTCCTGAAGAGCATTGTACATCTGTGAGAAAGCTGAAATATCAGAAGCATGACCAAAGAAGAGAGCTGCCCCCAAAATCAAGAGGAGGGAGTTAACCACAAAGGCCAAAGTCAACTGGATGTTAGAATCCCAGGTCATGAAACGGACAGCCTTAGTCACGTCTTTGCCATCAGAATAGTCAACCTTACGAGTCTGTGACAAGGATGAGTGCAAGTAGAGGTTATGTGGCATAACGGTCGCACCCACAATCCCAAGCGCCAAGGTCAACTGGTTGGTATGTCCAGCAGCATGTGGCTCGAAGAGCGCTGGCGTAGGGAGATAACCCTCTAGGATTCCCGTAATACTAGGCTCAGACAAGGCTACCAGATAGACAAAGATAACCAAGATGGTCAAAATCAAGGTTGAAACAATAGCCTCGATTTTTTTGAATCCTAGCTTCATGATGAGCAGTAGCAGGAAGACGTCTAGGATTGTCACCAGAATGGCAACCATAATTGGAATACCAAAGAGCAGGTTAAGAGCAATGGCAGAACCAAGCACCTCAGCCAAATCTGTCGCCATTAAGGCCAGCTCCAGAATCACCCAAAGCGTGTATCGCAACCATTTGGGCGAGTGATAGGCAGTCGCTTGAGCTAGGTCCATTTGGGTCACAATCCCTAATTTCCCAGCCATTTGTTGCAACTGCATAGCGATTAAAGATGAAATTAAGATGACAAAAAGCAGACTATACTTGTAGGTCGCCCCACCGACGACACTGGTAATCCAGTTCCCTGGATCCATGTAACCCACGGCCACAAGAGCCCCAGGTCCCAAGAAAGCCTTAAGATTTTGCCAAAAACGATTATTATTTGGTGTATCTATGGATTGGTTTACCTCAGAAAGGGAAACCTTTTTTGAAGATGTCATAAACACCTCTTTCTAAGTCATATCTGCCTAAAAGTGTATTATTTCTAGATAGACAGACAATTTTATTATAACACTATGAGGAAGATGTGCAAGGTGAGGAGTACTGTGATGTAATAAGAAATTGAGGTATTGAGATATAAAGTTGCTTACATATTATAATAATTTTTGATATCTGAAACTTTTAAGCGAAAAAATAAATACTTGATCATAGGAAGAGACTGTGTTCTATATCGAAATTATAGAATGATGATTCATCAAATACTTGGGGATTTAAGAATATAGATATAAATGATATGAAATTATTTATTAATCTAGTCCATAAAAAGTTATGATATAATTTTGTAATAGGAAGGTGATAACAATGTTATATATAAGTGGACTAGAAGATGTTATCTTCTCAAAACATGAAATTTTAGCAGATGAACCTGACGAATTGATTATCATAAGTGGTTTTCTTGGTCCAGCACCGGTTCAACGACTGAGTGAATTTGATAATATTAAAATTACAGTCATTGGTGGGATGTACCGATCGGGGATAGATGCAAGATTATGGGATTCCTTAGAAAAAATTGATGAAAAAAATAGTAATCTAAAATTACTATTTACTACTACGGAAATACACTCTAAAATTTATATCTGGAAAAGGAAGGGCAAAATATTAGCAGCTTTGATTGGTTCAGCAAATTTTTCATCGAATGGTTTACGAACTGATTATAGAGAATCTTTAGCAGATGCTACAAGAGATACTTTTTCACCGCTTGAGGAATACTATAAATTTATTTTCGATAATTCTGTTGAAAAACCTCATTTGCGAAAAGATCAGGAAATACTAGATTTTCAAGTGACGGATACTAAAATAGACGAAGTTGCAAAGAGTAATTTACGTTATTCAATAGAGATTCCTTTATATGATACAAAAACTAATGAAGTCCCACCGAAAAGTGGATTAAATTGGGGACTTAGTGCTGGTCATGTTGCTTTAGGGGATGCATATATACGGATTCCTAAAGAAATAATAAAAGAGAATAATCAATTATTTAAACCATTTGATCCTGATTTTATGACGCCTGAGGGAAAAAGAAAGAGAAATTCCGATCCAATTGAGTTAATTTGGGATGACGGTGTTATAATGGAAGCCTCTTTAGAGGGAGTTCAGTTCTATAACAATGAGAAATATCCTAAACAATTGGCTTCTTATTCTTCAAAAAAAGTATTTGTTGACGGGGAGAAAATTTCCAAAAAAAGTATTTTAGGTCGATATCTGAGAAATCGTTTAGGAATAGGTATTAATGAGTTGATAACAATGGAAACATTATCTACATATGGAAGAAATACGATTTCATTATCGTTAATTGGAGATGGTGTCTATTATGCAGAATTTTCGGTTGAAAAGTAGCAACTTAAGAATCATTTTAATCTTGAAAAGGCAAACAAAAAATAAATTGTTTGCCTTTTATTCTATTCGTTTTCTTTTATATATTTAAATAAATCAGGTAATAATTCTCCTAATTTTTTTGCAAAGAGAGGGGGTACTGCATTACCAATCATTTCAAAATTAGCTAATTGTGATTCATTGAACTCGAAATCGTCATCGAAAGTTTGCAATCTAGCAGCCTCTCTTACTGTAATACTACGCATCTGTTTTGGATCTGGATGAATATGTCGTAGCCCATCTTTTTTTAGGTGAGCGGGAATTGTATTACTAGGTTCATCCCACCGTAGCACATGATACTTATGAACATTTGAGTTTTTTCCGGTTACTTCATAGTACAATTTTTTTAAGGAATCAGCAGAAGTGTATTTATTGGTTCCATTTTCAATATCAGATGCTAGTAAATTGAAAATTTTTTGATCTCTTATACTATGGAAACGTGAAGTATGCCCATTAATATTACTTGAATTATCGTATGCTTGTCTTCCTATTGCTTGTTTAAGTGGGTAGATAGGAGGCAAATCAGAAATAGCATCTCTAACAGTTTTTTGTTCTGAAAATTTGGAAGGAATTAGAACCTTATAAAAGTAATTAAGAATATTTTGGTAATTAGTAGAAGGTGAATCTCTTCTTACGCCAACTATAATAACACGTTTTCTTTTTTGTGGAACTCCAAATTTAGTTAGGTCTAATAAAGCATATTTCCTAAGATCATTTATGATTTCATATCCAATATCATCGAATCCTTTTCGTATAAGTTCCGTAATTTTTTCGCCAGTGGGGATAGCACTTAGCATTCCTTCTACGTTCTCAAAGAGGACTATTTTGGGCTTATAGTAATCTACTAGTCGGATATAAGATTCAAACAAGAAGTTTCTATAATCATCTTTCATTCCATTTTTGTCTCTAATTCTGCCAGCTAATGAGTAAGCTTGACAAGGGGGACCGCCAGAAATCATATCAACTGAATGTTCATTAATAATTTTATTTAGGCCTTTTGAACTTCCAAAATCTGAATCGTTAGACCACCCATGGATGAGTTCTTCAGTACGCTGAATATCAAAATTTAAAACTCGCTCAGATGCGTCGGTAATATTATATTTACTTTCTAAACGGTTTCTAAGTGTTCTTACTTGAGGTTTTAGCCATTCAACAGAAGCTAATAAATGGATATTTCCTGATTGTTCTAGACCATCTGCTAATCCTCCTGCTCCGGCAAATAATTCGATATTATTTATCATCTTCTTTTCCTTCTTTAAGATGTTTAGCCATTTTTTCTCCTATTACTTGCGCTAATAATGGTGGAACAGCATTCCCAACCTGCTTATTTTGCTGCGTTTTTGTCCCTAAAAATTCAAAGTAATCTGGAAAAGATTGTAGTCGAGCATTTTCTCTAACTGTTGGTACGCGATTCCATTTATAATGAAAATGATTCCGATGACCGGTGTCAATCGTTTTAGATGGTTTTTTACTGTGATAACGGGTCCAAGCTTCGTTAAATTTTCTAGATTCTCCAACTCCTTCAGGTAAGTCCTTATGATTTCCTCCTTCTGGTACTTGACTAATAACCCACTTTACTTCGTCTGTATGATTAGTTCCAATATGGTTGTGAATTCGATGAGATCCTATTCTCATCATCTTTTGATAATCACTTTTAGCTTCATTTGTATATGGTATGTTTTCTTCACCTAGATCATCAATAAGAGGAGGGAGATCTGAAATGGCATCGGCAGTACCAATGTAAGTTTCAGGTGTTAGTTTAGGTGTAGGGAAAGTAAAGTAGTCGTAACCTAGGTCTTTTCGAAAGCCTACAAAGAACATCCTCTTTCTCATTTGTGGAACACCATAATCAGCTGCTAACAATGGTTTATCAGTTACACTGACGTTGTAGCCTAGGTCTTCAAATGTATTAATAATTTGTTCTTTTACTTTTCCTTTATAAAGAGTTGCCATTCCAGGAACATTCTCAATTAAAAATGCTTTTGGTTGAAAATGCTTTACAGTGTCTACTACAGCAACATAAAGTTTATTTCTAGAGTCATTAATGTCTCTAGAGCCTGTTAGACTAAATCCTTGACATGGAGGGCCAGCGATTACAACATCAACAGTATTTCCTTTTAATAATTTCTCTATCTGCTTGATTGAAGCCTCTTCATCAAAAAGATCTGCTTTTAGAGCAATAGAATCCTTGAGATTATGGGCATAAGTTTTTAAGGCAGCATCATCAAAATCGACTCCCATTAAGACCTTATATCCAGCTTGCTTAAATCCTTGACTAAGTCCACCAGCACCACAAAAAAGGTCTATTACATTAATATTTTCCATTATTACCTCCTGTTAATTTAATTATATCTTTTATATCACAATTCAGGGCAACACATAGTTTAAGTATAGTCTCAGTAGTGACACATTCATTATTACGAAGTTTTGTAAATGTACTTGAACCTAAACCAGTTAGTATTTGTAACTCTTTTTGTGTCATTTTTGAAGAGGTTAATTGTTCCCACAAAGGTGAGAAAGATATTTTTTGCTCCATATTCTTCCTTTCGATTTAGGTATTATACCACAAAACAACCGTTTACGGTTGTTTTGTGAATTAATAGTTAATC
>ERZ772928.42-NODE-42-length-56504-cov-3.400326_pt1 | contig 56504 bp, 68 predicted proteins | sample MGYA00511686_ERZ772928 | MGnify/ENA primary metagenome ERZ772928 (study PRJEB29015, sample SAMEA2738063) | human oral metagenome | biome: human oral; feature: human-associated habitat; material: saliva | place: China | collected 2219 ... | reverse complement strand
TTGCTTGTACCTGACCCCCGCAAGGCGCCCGAAAACCTGACGCTCTCCGTTGGGCTCGGTATCTCGAAGCGGATTGATACCCTGCCAGGTCGCGTTCAAGGAGTGCCCGCTGTACTGATCAGCGGTCCACTGAGCAGCGTGGTAGGCCTGGGTGCGCGTGGTGATGCACTGGTTGTCGATCGTCTGCTCCTCATCCGTCCCCGGTGTGCCGGTGTGGAAAGGGATGGTCTCGATATCGACGTAAGTGCCGTTCTCCCCGAGCAGGAACAAGCCGTTGTAGTCGGTCTTCCCATCGGACTCGCAGATGCGGAAGGGGCTGAGCTCCTCGAACAGCATACCAGTGACGATGACATCGACAGAACGTTTGTCTTTGTTGAGGCGCACCTCGAGGCCCCCGCCCATGTCCTGCCACTGAGCAGGGGTGATCGCCTTGTTGTCCTTACCCACGACCATGTAGATGCCGTTAGGAGTGTTCTGGTTGTCAACCAGCGGGGCCTTGTTGACGACGGGGATCGCCATGACCTGGCGAGGCTGTCGCACAGACGACACCTCGCAGGGGAGCTGAAGAGTAGTTACTGTTTGCTCGCCGGCGTTCACCGTGATCACGGGCGTGTCGGTCTGCCCGAACGTCGTCTTAGCATCCGGGTAGAGTAATGGCTTAGGGGGCCAGATCACATCGTGTCGGAACGCCATTCGGTGATAGATATTCACGTCGATGTTCTTCACCTTCTGCGAAGAACTCATCGTGAGGTTGTAGCCCGAAGTCACATCGTTGACGTACATGATCCGGTTGCGGAGCGGCTGAAACCGGAGCCTGCCAACCTCCCACGACATGTCGATCTCGTTGGCGCTGAGCCACTGCTTCATCGCCTGCCACACGACGACACGTTGGGCAGGGATATCGTACCGCCTCTTCAACAGCGCCTGGTCGATCTCCAGCGTGTACTGCGAGCGTTTGATCCCGACGGCATTGAAGAACATCTCGATGATTGCTTCGAACGGCTGACCTGTCATACTGGGGATAGTACCCGCCTGGACGAGTGCCGACAGGGGCGAGCCGCCGGTGAGAGTCCAACCCGACTCGGTACCCTCGATATCCGTGATGCGGAACTCGGTCGAACCGAACTCGTTCGAGATCACAGTCATGCTCTGTCCAAGCATCGACATGAGGCCCGGCTGGTAACCGACGCCCTGCACTTGCAACTGGGGGACTCCCGAGTCCGAGGCGCCCCTGTCGAGTGAGGTGGCATCTTCAGCGACGGACCAGGAGGAGACCGTGGAGTTGTCAACCCCGGTGAACCTCACAGCCACGGCCAGACCTCCTTCACTGAGAACTCAACCTTGTGGAACCTCTTGTTGGACTCGACCTGGATCGAGCCCGGATCAACCATCATCGTGGTGAACCCCATCGGCGGTGCGTAGGACGTGATGTCCGGACCCGCGCCGAGGCGCTGCTGGTAGGACGTGTTCTTCACATGCAGGTCGCAGACGAGAATCTGAGTGTCCGGGGTCCATGCATCCTGGTCGATGTGCAGCCACGGCCCGGCCTTCACGGCATCAGCGGGCACCGTCCAACCACCGGACCACTGAGCCCAGCCGTCACCGAGCTCAGTACGCTTCTGAAGACCGGCATCGGTAAGCCCTGAGGTGCCGTTTGCCTTGAGGTATCTCACGCCGCCCTTGAAGGCCTTCGAGCCCTTAAGGACCTTGGCCTTCACCTCGATGTCGATCCGATCCCCGCCCTTCAGGGCCGAGTAGTATTCCTCGGGGATGTAATGGTCTCGGACGTTCAGTAACCGAGCATTGCCGACAGGAGCACGTTCGCTCGTGTCCTCACCGATCAGCACACCCCCGGGACTCATCTCCGGATTGGTGAACAGCGACCAAGGGGCGTGCGGATCGAGGTCAGAGTAGCCGGACCCCGCGTCGAGAACTCCGCGAATCCAGTGCAGAAGACCTGATCCGTTGGCCTCCGCGGGCTTGATCGTAATAGTCGCACGTTGCACCCGATCCGTGTCATTCGGCACGATCTTCGTCTCATACGGAGCCAGTGGGGAGCCATCCTTGAACACGAACTTCTGCGTATCATCCCCGACAGTCTGCACGTAGAAGGTGTAGCCCGGAGGGATCAATATGGTCTCCGTGTAAAAGGCGGGGGCCGTCGTAGCCTTGCCTGTCATCCGCAATGCGAATTCCGGCCCATCACCAGACCTTGTATCCATCTGGGCAAGCACCGTGCCATCCTTCGCGAAGGCGATGGGCGATAAGGTGTCTACCAGCAGGAACGGCTTCCCAAGGAAAGGCGACAGGACGTTGAGGTCCGGTCTATTCAGGCAGTCCACGTACCGAATAGGGTTCGAGCCCGCGGTCGAGATCAGGTCCATGAGAGCCACGTAGTCCACTGGGGACATCACGTTCCAGGCGAGCTTGTACGCCTTCGCGGCAAACCGCGACGGAGTCATCCCGTTCGCCCCGTTGACAAGCTGAGTGACCTGTCCCCAAGGTGTTGCTTGAATAGCTGCGTCCTTGGCCGGAGCCGGAAGAACAAGATTCTTGTCTCCGACCCCAAGCACGCATCGGTTATCCAGGACTGCCATCAGTACGACCCCCTCTGTCCGTTAACCGCATTGTATCCGTTGACAGAGTTGGAGATCACGCGACCATCGAGTGTGATCATGCTCGACATGGACCGGGCGAGCGCCGCGATAGTTCGAGAGGAGAGGTCCACTCCACCACGCGGAATGCCCCCGCCGGAGTACGACACAGACGGGGCGTAGCGCCTGGCGTTGATCGCGTCGAACATTCCAGAGCCGTAGGTCTCCACTGCGGACCTATTGATGACGTACTCACCACTGCGGACCGCGAACAAGGATCCTGTTGGGTTCATCGCGAGCAGGTTGTCCGTGTGGTAGTTCCCACCCGGATTGCCCGGAATCATCCCGCCCGCAGGACCACCCCCAGCGAACCCGGCGATCGGGGCGCCCAGAGCGATTCCGACACGGGACCGGATCGGACCGCCGTTGGCGTAGGCCGGAATTTGACCGCCGTTGTGGAACCATGACTTGACCGTGTTCCAGGCCGAGCCGACCTGCTGTGCGACGAATTGAACCGTACGCGTGGTGGCCAACTGAGTGAAGGCACTCATAACTCCCCAGTAGGAGCCTTCGTCCTTCTTCGCTTCGAAGTTGGCCTTCCTGTTCTCGGCGACCTTGTTCAGAGCCTCGTTGACGGAGAGCTTCTTGCTGTCGTTCGTCTTAGGCTCGTACTCCGCGTCACGATCCTCAGCGGTCTCGTCGAGTTCCTTGTCAGTGTTGTTCTTGTCCCCTTCGTTGACATCCGGTTTGTACTCTGCCTCGCGGGGCTCTCCCGTCTCGTCGAGCTCCTCCTTAGTCTGCTGGTTGTCACCCTCGTTGACGTCTGGGTTGAAGATGGCTGGGCGGTCGTCGGCGTTCTCGTCGAGCTTCGCCTTAGCCGCTTCATAAGTGGCATCATCAACATCAGAGTTGTAGTTGGCGTCACGAGGCTCAGCCATCGCGTCCAACTCCTCTTGGGTGAGCCCGAACGCCTCGGCGTTCAGCTCGGGAAGGTACTGCTTGTTCTCGTCCTTACCGAGTTCCTCCAGGTAGTTCTTGGTTGCGTCGTACTCCTCCTGAGAAGCCTTCGGAACGTACTTAACATAGATGTCATAGGCCAGCTCATTCATCCTCGTGTTGAGTCGAGCAGCCCCCTGCTCGTCAACCTTGGGGACGAACATCGTGGGCCGACCCTCGGCATTGGCGTTCTCGCCGTTCTTGATCTGGTCGAGCTGGTTGAGAACCATTCCACGAGCGTCGCGGTCAACGTCAGGATGATACTCCGCCTCGCGGGGCTCAGCCATATCATCAAGAGCTCCACCAGTAGCAGCCGCGGAAGGCTCGTCGAGCTCAGTCGGAATCTCCGCTGGACCGTAGTCGCCGTTGGCGACATCCTCAATGGCCTGCTGAGTCGCCGCGGCAGTGCCGTTGTCGGTGACGTTCTCCTCGACAGAACGGGGAACGCTCTGGATCGTGGACGCCAGGCTGTCGAACCCACCGGCCAGCTCAGTGACCTCGCCGCGGTTGAAGCCCATCTGAACCGCCTGGTTGATGAACTCCTCCTTGAGCTGTCGCGCGTAGGCTGCAACCTGCTCGTTCGAGGCGCCCGTAGCGGCATAGGCCTCAATCATCTCCATCATGGCGGACTGCAACTGCTTCAATGCAGCCCTGTTCTCGATGGCGGCCTGCGTGTAGCCCTGAAGAGCGAACATGCCCTTCTGAGCCTCCGCGATCTCCTTCTCCTTATCGGCGATCTGAGACTTGGTGTCGTTGATGTTCTTGTTCGCTTTGTCGATGTCAGTCTGAGTGGACTGAATGCGCTCCTTGTCGCCGTACTTCTTCGCAATCTCGTTGAAGTATTTGGCGTCGCGGAGCTCCTGCTGCTGCTCCGACAAGGTTGTGTTGAGGTCCTCGATCGACTTCTTGGCGTCCGCAATAGTCTTACGGGCGTCCTCGATCTTCTTCCTCATCGTGTTGAGCAGCGAATGGTAGTTGTCCTTCGCAGAGCGGGACTTCCACCACTTCTCCATACTCTCCTTCATCGCGGTGGAGAGACGCGACAGGAAGTCCTTGAAGAGCTCGGCGGGCGACTTCTCCTTCTGCTTCGCCTTAGAAGAACCGCCGGAGGGCGAGGAGGACCTAGGCGTGTGAGACCTGGGCGTATGGGACCTAGGTGTGGAGGACCTACGAGGCGTGTGCTGGCGGGGCGTATGACCACCGCCACCACCTCCGCCGCCACCGCCTCCGCGGGACTTGCGAGGCGTCGGCTGGTAGCGACCCATGGCAGACTGGAAGGCAGCAGCGGCGCTCCCAGCTCCTCGCCCACGACCCTTACCCTTCTTGGTGAGCTGGCCGCCGATCTGTCCGACAGCCGCCCCGGTCTTGGCGCCCGCGAGCATCGCCTTGGCGAGCGACAGGCGCTGAATGATCTGTCCGACAACGGAGTCGGTCTCGACCTTCATATTCTTCAGGTCGATCTTAAGCCCGTTGTAGTTAACCCCGGGACCGTTGATGTTCTTGGAGATGATCTGCCAGAGAACGCCCATGTCCTGGTCGGAGGCACTCAGCATCTTCTGAAGGTCGGAGAACGTTGTTGAACCGTCGATGTTCGCGCCGGGGATCGTCTGATTGAAGACGTTGTAGATGTCCGACATCCCCTGCTCGCTGATACCGAGCTGCTCCTGCACACTCGACAGTGTGGCCGAGGGGTCGATCTCGATACCAGGAACCGTCTGCCCCGTCGTACCAGCAACAGCCCCAACGCCCTGTTGGGCAATCTGCTGAGCCTGGTCAACACCCTGCTGTGTCGGGGTGTTGTCCACCTGAGGGCCGGGCATCGTCTGACCGAGCATGGCCCCGACGTTGTTCATGGCCTGCTGGACCTGCGAAGTGTCGATGCCCTGCTGGCCGAGCTGGTCGATAGCGGCCTGCACGTACTCTTGAACGTACTTCTGGGCCTCCGCACCAGTCAGACCCAGGTTCTGGGCGACCTGCATGGCGTTCTCCGCCACAGCCTTCAAGTAGGTCTGAAGGTTCTGGAGGTTCTGCCTACCACCCTCAGTCGTGGTGTTGATCACATTGCCGTTGTCCTGAAGGCCCTGGTTGAACTTGTCCAGGGCGTCGAACATGGCGGCCTCGGCATTCTCGAACCCAAAGGCCCTGTCGATCGCCGAGTCCACAGCGGACTTCCACTTGTCCCAGGCCTCCGAGGCCTTGTCGGCAGCACTAGCGTTACTATCCGCAGTGCCGTTCATCCCCTCAAGGGCACCATTGGCCTCGTCTGCCGACAGGCCGAGCCCCTTGAGAATCTGCTGCTGGGCATCGTGCGAGCCAATAGCTTGCTGAACCGCAGCACCAACGTTGCCGTTGGCGTCCTGAAGACCTTTCAGGGCATTGATCTGATTGTTGATCGCGTCGGTCTCGTTGTTAATGGTGTCAATGTGCTTGCCCTTGACCGCCTGCGAATTCGGGTCCATGAGGGTGGGCGCATTGGAGCCCGACAGTTCGGACTTCTTCTTGTTGAGCTGATCGATGAAGCCCTGAACATAAGCGTTCGCTGACTCCTGGCCCTCCGTCGCAGCCTTCCTGGCATACTCGCCCCAGTCGAAGCCGACATTCTTCAGGGCGTTCAGCTGCTCCCCTGTAAGTTTCTTGAAGCCTTCAGACCCGGCGATCGCGTTGCGGATGAGCTCCGCAGTGTTCTTGCCGATCTGAAGCGTGGTGTAGCCCATCTGCTGAGCGACCTCACGCGTGGCTCGGACGATCTCGCCCTGGGCGTTCACGAAGTAGTAGGACTTCTCCGCGGCGCTCTTGTAGGAGGATCCCGCACCATCCGCAGAGATCATCAGATCCCCGAGGCTGCGCTGCGAACCATTGGCGATTTCTTGGGTATCAGTGAGAACTGCTTTCTGAACCTCAGCCGCGCCCCCTAGAGCCGAGAGAGTCTCCGCCCCGGCCTTCTGAGCCTTCTCAGCAGCGATCTCCTCGGCATTGGCGATCTGGTTGTAACCCTCCGCGATCGCGGGCAGAGCCGATAGAGCGAGAGAAGCCCAACCCGCCGGACCAAGAGAGGCGAAGAAACCCTTCACCGCGGTCCCAGCGGCCGCCATAGCCCCGGAGACGGCCGAAATACCCGCGCCCAAGGTCCGGGTAGCAGCGGTGGACGCGGAGGCCGCAGAAGAGGCCATACTGCGCGCTGCACCTAGGCCCTCCTGGGCAGCGGTCTCGGCCTTAATGGCTGTCGTGGCTGCGTTGTGGGCCGCAGCCTCAGAGGCCGTAGCACCAGCCGACATGGCCGAGGTACCCGCGGTGCTTCCGGTGAGGCGCTGCTGGGCGACCTCCGCCTGAGCGGCCTTCACACGGGCATACAGAGCGGGCTGCTCGGACAGGGCCGCGTTGGCCTGCTGAATGGCTTTGGCAATGTTACTCCAGGACAACTGCCCCGAAAGGCCCGCCTCGACCATGTTCTTGCGAACCTGCATCATCGAGGAGGCAACCGACAGGACGCCCGCCTGGAGGAGCTTGGCACCGGTCTGGAGGGCAATGAAGATCGTCACACCACCGGCGAATGCCGCGATGACCCGGCCTACCGGGGTCTCCCCCAGGCTCGACAGGGCGTTGGCGAGCGCCTGGACACCGTCTAGGATCAGCTTCAGTGGGGCCAGGAAGGGCTCGCCGAAGGAGGCCATCATGTTCTCCAGCGCGTTCTTGGTCTGCGCGATGGTCTCGGTCATGGTGGCGTTCAACTTTTCCATGGACTGCTCCAGGAAGCCGGTGTTCGACCCAGCCTCAGCGGAGTTGTCCATGGTCTCCTTGAGCAGGTCGAAGTTCACCGCGAGACGCTTCACAAGCTCGATGTCACGGGTGGATTTCAGTCCGATGTCAGAGAGCATCTGGGTCATCTCCACGCCGTTCCCGGCCTTGGAGATGGACTCGATGAGCTGGTTGAAGAACTTCGAGGGGTCGTTCTTCCAGAGCTCCAGGGCCTCCTCGTTGGAGATGTGCATCTGCTGAGCGAAGTCCGCCATGCCCTCGGCGCCCTGGGCGGCGGCCTTGTTGAAGTTCCCGAAGATGCGCTGTAGCGAACCACGAGCCCACTCGGCCTTCACCCCGACGGAGGTCAGGGCCGTGGCATAGGCGAGGGTAGCGTCCTGCCCGATGCCAGCCGACACGGTAGTGGTCGAGATGCTGTTCGCCATCGTGAGGATCTCGTCCTCGGTGGCGACCGCCTTCGCACCGAGCTCTGCGACCTGCGAAGCCATCTGCTCGTAGGCCTTGTCACCCCCGTTCAATGCCATCCCGGCCTGGCTGAAGGTGTTGATCAGTCGTCCGAAGTCCTCAGAGGCCTTCTCGGTCGTGGTACCGGTCACCATGGAGAACTCTGCGACAGCGCGGGTGAAGTCCCCGAGCTTCTCCGCGGGGATGTTCATCTGCGCGCCGAGCGTTCCGATCTGCGAGAGCTCGGAGAATGACTTGGAGATGTCGGTGGACATCTGCCTGTACTGGTCGCGGAGGGCCTGGAGTGCTCCGCTGGTCTGATCCAACTGGGTCGTACGAGCGATGTCTGCGAAGGCGCGGTCCTGATCAGCCGCGGCCTTGACGACAGAGGTGGCGAGAGCCGTCACGCCAGCGGCCAGCACAGTCAGGTTGTTGCGGACCTCTTGCGAGGCGAACCGCATGTTCTCCAGCGAGTGGATGTGGGCGGTGTTCGCCTGGACGGCCTCATGAGCGGCAGCGACAGAGGCACGGAGAGCGGCGGCCCTGTCCTGCTCGGCAGCGGCCTCAAGCTTCGCAGCGGCACGACCGGTGTCCACAGCGGCCTGATTGGTCTGGATCGCGGACTGGTTCGCAGCCTTGCGGTACTGCGCTGCGTAGGCCTTGTCGGTGACTTCAGCAAGTTGCTGCTCAGCAGCGATGACGCGCTGAAGCGCGGCGACACGCTCGGAGGCGCCTGCGGTCGTAGCGGCGGTAGCCTTCTGCTCGGTGACAGCCTGCTCAAGAGCGGCCTCGCGAGCTTGCTTGCGTACCTCGTTGAGCTGACGCTGAGCCTCGATCTCCGTCTTGGAGCGCCCACCCAAGTTGCTGTCGATGCCGGAGTTCCTCGACATGCTGCTCATGTCGGTGCCGAGCTGTTTGGCGACACGGGCCATGCGCTCGTAGAGAGCCACCTGCTCCTTCAGAGCGGAGACCTGCTTACTGTCTGCGATGGTGGCGTTGTTGAGGGCCTGCGACATGCCCTCGATGGCGCTCGTGGTGGCCTTGATGGTTGAGGAGACGTCGGTCCGCCCAAGGGCCTGCGAGGCAGCGGTCAGGTCCTTGGTGAGCTTGGCGGCCTGCTGGTAGACCTGGATGTTGGTGGACATCGCCTTCGCGTCGGACGAAGACATGATGTTCTTGTCCATCCAGGAACCGCCACGGCTCGCCTGTGTGAGCGACTTCATGGCGGCGCCCATCGCACCAACCGCATTGACAGCCTGGGCTGCGGAGGACTGGATTTTAGAGGAGCCCTGGATGAAACCGGAGGCGTCGAGTTCAACCTCGTACGAGAGCTTCGACTGGTCGGCCACTGTCGTCCCCTTAATAGAAAACCCGGATTGATACCACCAAGAATATCAATCCGGGTTTCATAGCCCCGCGTCAGGTCGGGACGGAGGCCATGGCCTCCCAAGGAGTCGGCAACGGCTCGAACTCGCCGGTCTCGTCGTAGGAAACTCCGACAGGAACGGCGATCTTAGTCACACCGGGCTGCTTCCGTTCCTTGCGGCGCTCCCTGTCGGCCTCATCCTTCTCCAGGGTCTCGCATCCGTAGCAGATGGTGTCCTGGATATCGAACTGAACCCTGTTGTCGGTGGTCCGTCCGTACCAGACCGGGGTCCCGCACTTGGGGCAGCAGGAGTCGGTGTAGTACTGCCAGGCCATCTCCAGGCGAACGTCGAGCTCATTCCTGAAGTCCTGTGGCAGTGGCTCGCGCCTCCAGTCATTGTCGATCTCATCCCACACCGGAACGGACCTGCTGTACCTGCCGACAGAGGGAAGGTACAACGTCGGCGGAAGATGCGAGTGCCAAGCGGTCTTCAGGGCGATGACGAACTTCTGGTTACTCTTCCTCGTCAGTGATGGCCCAACGAAACGTGGGGTCGGCCATCACCTGCTCCAGAGCCGCAGTGGCGACCTGCGTCTTGTCGAAGCCTTCGATGAGTTTGACCCATTCGGCCTCGGGGAGACGCTGACGCATCTTGGCGGCCTCGCGGGAAGTCAGGCCCTTCTTGGACTTGCCTCCCGACTTGATGCCGATCACGGAGTGCGACAGGTAGTGCTCATAGGCGATCTGCTGCCGAGTCTCGCGGAGCTCGTTGGTCTCGTCCGCGGTGGCATTCTTCTTGATCGGAACGGTCGCCACGATGTGGTTGCGGATGGCCGAGATCTCAGCAGAGGCCAGGGCGCGGAGGGTGAAGACGATGGCAGTCTTCTCCATCTTCTTCAGAACTTCAGCGAGCTCGGCCTCCGGAGTCTTCTCGTTGAGCGCGCGCACCGGCTTCTCAGTAGATTGGCGCTCCTCAAGAATCTGCTCCTGGAGCTCCATGGCTCGCTGGGCGAGGGTAGCGTCCGGGTAGACGGTAACCTCCCGCTGGGTCTGCTTCACGTTGTCGAGAAGCCCGTCGAGGTCGAGGAGCTCGTCCTCGGTCTCAGCAGAAGTCAGCTTGTCGTCAGACATCAATCATCCAATCTTTCGATTCGTCAATCGGTCTGGGTAAGCATACCAAAAGCCCCGCTCCTTGTGAGAGCGGGGCTTTTGACCCAGGAAGGTTGAACCCGACGATATCAGACGAGGGGCTCGTTGATGACCATAGTGCCCTGAGGAAGGAAGGGAACGGTCATCTGAATGGGCTGCTTGCCTTCACCGACCTCGTCACGCGGGTTGTCGGGCATGACGAGGAACGCGGAAACGAGCTGACCGGCCTTGGCGGGCGTGGTGTTCTTGTAGCCGATGCGCTTCACCAGCCAGCCGGTGACGTTGGCGGAGACACCACCCTTCTTGAACAGCTCGAACGCGACAGAGGCGGGGGAGTCCGGATTGCCCTTGCCGGAAGCCTCGTCGAGGGCCTCGCGCAGGAAGGTGAGAGAGGCCTCGTAGGCGTCACGGGTCGGGGTGTTGGACGCAGCGGAGTCGCAGATGGTCGTGGTGTCGTCCGTCTCCGAGTCGGTCGGGTTCAGGGTGAAGCCCGAGACGACAGCGCAGGAGATGTCCTTGGCCTTAGCCGGAGTCGGGGTACCACCACCACCACCACCGGCCGGGGTGGAGTTGTAGAGCGCGGCCTTGACGACATCCTTGACCGTCGGAGCGTCCGCGATCGGGACCCACCAGATCGTGGTCCCCGGGGGCATCATCTTCTTAACGGCAGCCTGTGCCATGATCAGTCGTCCTTCCTATGACGAGGAACATAATTGCTGTGCGGGGCGCCATCGCCGAGATGAACAACCTCGCCGTTGACGATCCAACCAGTGCCCCCGCAGCATTCCCGGGGCGACACAGGGGTGTCGTCGGGGACACGAGTCAAGCGGCCATCGGTGTTAATCGCATTAGCGTAATCCTCGGTGTACTCGAAGACCACACCTTCAACGGTCGCGTACTTTGGCATCACACACTCCTGTCCACCGTCACCTGGAAGGTGACGTAAGAAGTGTATCGAACCGGCCTTACGGTACTATCCGTGTTCCCGTATGAGTTGAGCGCCCCGGTCTCGAAGGCCTCGCTCGTGCCAGGAATCTGGAAGCCCAGCAGCCGCCTGCGAACGGCGGCGAGCAGATGGTTCCGGGCCTTGGGCGACACGGACGAGATGAGCACACCGAACTGGTGAATCACAGCGGCTTGTGTCACACCAACGATCGAGCCGTACTTCCTCATGGCTCCGGGCGTAACGTCTCCGGGCATGTAGACGACGTAGTCCTTGCCGTCATTATCGCCATCGGGTCGGAGCGAATCGAAGACCCTCACGCCCTTGAGGGTCTCCAGCTCCTTCATGGCAGCCTCATCGAACTTCTCGACAGTGGCGCCCTCGAAAGGTTCGAGCATCAGAATCCAGCCTCCTTCATCGCCTGATCGGTAGCGGTGCGCGCGGACTGGAGAGCGAGCATCCCCCGGAGCTTCGCGGTGCCCTCCTCCTGGTAACCGATGTACTTCTCGTCGGCATCAGTGAATCCGACAGAAGCGGAGAACTTCCCGCCCGAGATGTTTCTCACATTAACTCGATAGCCCTGCCCATCGGCGGCTGTCGAGCGCATGTGCCCCGTCCACACACGAGCATCTGTGGTGGGATCGTGTTTATAGGGCATCCCCGCACCTGAGGTGTCCACCGTTCTTATGACGACTTCACCTCCGGCCTTCGCGGCGGCCTCAGTGGCGCGGAACGCGTCGGTGATGACCTTCTCCTGGAACCTGTTGAGCCCACTCGTAACCCGATTGAAGTCCTGTGATTTTCGTCTCAAAGAGGCCCGGACGAGGTCCATCAGTGCGTCCCGCCCTTGGAGTCATCCACGTCGATGTCGCACAACAGGGTGGGCTGCCAATAGTCGGAGTCAGACGGAGCGTTGCGCACGACAAGGCGCAGGCCCGCATTCTGTGGGTCAGAATTGTTCTCCAGCACCTTGACGATCTGCCCGTAGCCCGGCACGAACCGCAACGACCTGTCGCCCCACTTCTCCTTGGGGACGAGCAGGTTCTTGTCGATGTGGTTCAGGTGCACGTAGTAGGCGTGAACCGCGGTGTCGTCATAGGCCGACCGGCGGTCACGGGCGCGCCAGGCGATGTTCGGGTTGACCGCCGCGTAGCCCTTCCAGAGCGCCTTCGGAGGAATATCGACAGGGCCATCCTCTGTCCACTCGTGGCTCTTCGTGCCCGGGGGCTCCGTGACGACCACAAGGCAGTTGCAGAACAATCCCAGGGGCCAGTACGCTCCTGAATCGAAGCGGGGGTCCTTGTTGTGCAGAACACTCAGTGCCATGCCCAGTCCTCTCCCGGAGGAACGACACCGGGAAGGAAGTCGAATCCGAGATCGGCGACCTCGGCCTCCTTAGCCTCGTCCCACAATCTCTTGGCCTGCGCCCGGAGCTCAGCACCCAGTGTCGCACCATTGGTGGATTTGTTGTCCGTGGAGATGACCTTGAGGATCAGCGTCTCGGAGGTGGCGATCGCCATGAGAGCACGAGAGGCGGCCTTCTTGACGTTGCCGCCCTCGATAGCGAGAAAGCCGAAGAGCTCCATGTCGCTGAAGATGTAGGATGGCGGCTTCCGCAGGTCCTTGGGGTCCTCCAACTTGACAATGTCGGGGATCAGCAGGCGCACCTGATTGACCGGCTGGCTGTAGTCCAGGGACGCCATGGTGTCTCCTTCTGTCAACGCTTTTACAGTAGTTTACAGCGGAACCCCGCCCCTTCGACAGGAGCGGGGTTCCGAGGGACCGCGATAGGGATGTCGCGTGGATCAGGCGCCCTTACCGGTGCTGGCCACGATCCCCTCGACGTTGAGGACCCCGGCGCCGGTGGTGAGGCGGACACGGGCCTGAGCGTCGTCGTTGTCGAACGAACCAGCGGTGTAGGGAACCTCACCGCCGCCCAGGTACAGGCCACCAGCGTTCTTCACGCGCAGCTCGGGCTTGTCGTAGCCACGGAGCGCGGTGCGGACGATGGTGCGCTTGGCGGAGGTACGACCACCAGCCGGAGCCAGGACCCAGTTGGTGCCGCCCTGCTGAGCGCCACCGAGGATGGCGACCAGGTCGGAGACGACAACTTTGACCTTGGCGGTCAGGCCGTTCTCCTCGATGAACTTCATCTGGTCACCGGCCTTCTGCCCGGCGACGACGCGCTCGACAGTGCGGGTGTTGACCACCATGTTGGCCAGGTTCTCCAGAGCCGGAGGAACCAGGAGGACGTAGGACGGAACAGTAACGTACCGGCCATCGACCTTGGTCTCAGCGACCTGCTGCATGGCGGCCTTAATGGCATCGTACGACAGAGGAGCGTTCTTCGGAACGTTGTTGTTGATCAGAACGCCGTCAGCCGCACGGGCCTTCAGGATGGTGCCGAGCGAGTCGGAGATCACACCGGAGTTGAAGCCCGGGGCGCTCGGGTCGAGGGAGAACAGCGCGCCGTAGCAGGCGGCGTCAACGGTACGAGCAGCCAGCTTAGCGGCGTCCGAGGGGAACCGCTCAATCAGGCCGTAATCGTCGTTGATGAAGGCCTCCCAGGAGAACTGGAGACGAGCACCGTGCTTGGCGGTGTCGATCCAGCGGCCCGATGCCTTGTAGCCGAAGGTCGGGTACGGGGTGAGCTCCGGAATCTTCGGCAGGGTGCCGGCCGGGGCCACGAAACCGCCGTTATCCCGCAGGAGGGTGGCGTCGATGTCGTGGTCGAGCGACAGGAGCTGAACCGGACGGAAGTCGTTCAGCAGCTCCTCGCTGGCGAACTCCTTCCAGGTCTCCTCCTGGTCCTTGTAGGCGTCCTCGAAGGCGGGCTGCACGGCCTGGGTGAACCAGGGGGCGAGCATGTCCGAGGTGACAGCCTCACGGAAGGTACCGCGATCGCGCGAAGAGTCGGCCTCCAGGATCGCGTTCTTCAGCTGGCCCTGGGCCGCCCGGTCACCGCCGATAGCGGACTCAAGAGTCTTAGCGAACTCAGTGTAAGACGTGAACATTTTGTCCCATCATTCCTTTCAGCGAGCGAGGATGACGGGAACCGTCTGGGCGCCCGTACTGGAAACCTTGGAGTAGGCGTACCCGACAAGCCCGGCAGTACCGGCGGCCTTGTCGTTGGTGAGCTCCATCTTGCCGTTGGCCGCGGGCTTCGCGTAGATCAGAGCGCCCGGTTCGACACCGGCACCCGTCAGAGTCACCTGGAGCTTGAAGACACCGCCGGAGATGCGGACCGAGGCGTAGCCGGGGCCGTTGTTGCCCCAGGTCGGCTTGGTCAGCGGGTTCCACATCGGGTCCTGGCCGAGCTTGGCCTGGTCCTGCGCGGACGGGGCGATCTCGGTCACGAGGACGCCGAGCAGGCCACCGACCTGGACGACATCACCGATGTGGCTCTTGCCGAACTTCGACAGATCCACAGGAAGAGACAGGGTGTCGGAGTACTCGAAGACCTGAACGTCAGAAATCTTCTTGGCCCCGAAGGTGTTTACCTGAGTCATAGTGATCTCCTTACCTCACTTGAAGTTCTTGATCTTGTAAGGCTCGGAGGACGACTCACGAATCTCCCCGGCCGTGGATGCCTTGACCGAAGTCAGGTAGTGCTGCTCGGCCGAGATGGCCTCCTTCAGCTCAGTGCCGGACTCGACGGCCTCGATGACCCGCTTCTGGGCGACAGAGGGCAGCCCCGAGTCGAGCAGGCGGGTGGCGATGACGAAAGCCTCAGCAGCGGACTCCTTGCGGACCTTGCGCTTCTTCTCGTCCTCATCGTCATCGGGCTTCTTCTCACCCGAAGCGGCGGGCGGCTTGTCGTCGGTCTTCTCGCCGGGCGCCTCGGGCTTGCGCTCGGGGGTCGGCTCGGGGGCCTCAGGCTTGTCCGCGCGCTCCTCGGGCTTCCGCTCAGGGTCCTCGCCCGGGGCCTCGCCGGTGGGAGCCTCAGGGGCGACCGGCTGCTCTCCCGGAAGATTGTCCTTGGCGAGAAGCTCAAGAAGCGGGGCGAGAGCCTCGGTCACCGCAGTGGCGATGGCCTGACGGATCGTCTCCTCGTTCATATGGTTCTCCTCATCGGAACTGACGCGCTGGGATTCCAGCACCTCCAGCAAAGCGCCACCTGCGCCCGCCTTCGTTACGAAGTCTACAGAAGTGACTCCATCGAATACCGGTACAATGCCGTCGGCGTCCAGACCGTTCTCCGACCAGGCATTGATCGACACTCCGATGTCCTGCCACTTCTCACGAATGATGTCGTTGAAGGACGGATACACCTCGCACTCCGCGTATAGTGCTCCATCGAGACCGACAACGGCGTCGGTCACTAGCCGCCCCGCGAGGTCCTTCACGGATCGCTCGGGGCGGTTCACGTCCTCGTCCTTCGACGGGTGATCCATGAACATCTGCGTCCCAGCGGGGAAGTGCCCGACAGAGGCAGCGAGATTGGCCTCCGAGTAGGTGCCGCTGGAGCCCTGCCCCGGGCAGATGATTCGAATACGATACCGACCGGGCTTCTCACCAGACGGCACGTCCGGAGTGGCCGCCTCCAGAAGAGCGGTCACCCCTCCGTGGAAAGCGGACCTGTACTCCGTGCGCATTTCGGGAACTCCTTTTCATTCAGGCGAGAGTCTCGCCGCCGGCCTCGTCACGGTTGGCGTTCGTACCGTCCGACAAGGCGCCCACACCGGTACGAGAGTTGCTCTTCTTGGCGACGCTGTCCTGCACGGCGTTGGGGTCGGCCAGGCTCTTCGCAGCGAGAATCTCCTCCGACACGGGCAGGTCGTTGATCGGTCGAGCATTGATCGGTTGGAGCCTGTCGAGGAAGAGGCTACGCGCCTCGGTCTTGTGGAGGATTCCATTCTGGAGACCGAGGGTGACGACCTGACCCCAGCGCTGAATGAGCTCGTTCGACAGGGGTGCGAGTTCGACCTCTACCTTCCGGCCGAGGGCGAGGAAGATCTTCTGGATGAGGCTCTTGTGAATCTGCCTGCGGAACTCGAAAGCTTTGAAGGTGGGGTCCTCCAGAGCAGTCTCAGCACCCTGTCGTCCACCGGCCGAGCCGTCCGTGAGGAGAACCGACAGGGGGACGTCGAGCGCGCTGGCGACCATGGAGGCGAGCGGAGTGCCGGCCCCGAAGTCGATTCCCGCCCCAGCCTTAGAAACAGCAGTGAACTCCTGACCCGCCCCGAGCGAAGCGAGACCACCGATGCCCTGGGCGTTCGACATCTGCTGTATGACGGCCTGCTGCTGCTTGGCCGTGGCAGATGTGACTTTGAACGCAATTCTTGCGAGAGCCTTGGTCATGACGTGGCTGGCCTCAAGGAACTCCTTGTAGGCCTGTGCCCAGTACACGGCACCCATGAGTTCGGGCTTGCCCCACTGCTCACCGATCTGACGGTTGACCATCTCGTAGACGACGCGGTCCTCGTGGACGGTCCTGTAGCCCTTCTCATCCTTGACCGGGGCCCAGTCCTTACCATTGACGACGTGCCACTCGGGCTTGCGTCGATCCTGTTCCTCCGCGGAGAGGGTGTCCGACACGGGCACGGGGTCGATCAGGAAGGCGAAGATGTCAGCCTCATCGGTGGCGTCCAGGGCTCGAGCGATGCCGCGGATACGCGACAGAGGTACTGGAGCCACTCGCTTGTCGGTCCGACGAACGGTGTAGAGCACGATGCCGTCGGTGCAGAAGGCCGCCTCATCCCGGGCACGAGCCGTGCGGGAGAGGACGGTGTCGTAGAGCGCCGCGGTCTCAGGAGTCTTGATCCCAGAAATGCGAGGAATCTCACTCCACATGTAGGCATTACGAATGCCAATGCCACGCTTGACAAGCGGGTTGTAGGCAGCGAGCCTGCGGGCCCTCAACGAGTGCTCCTTGATGACTGTGAGAGATACCACATCGGAGGTGGCGTCCTCATCGCCCCAGCGGGACCAACCGACGTCCTCCCGGTTGAGAGATGCAACGGCCCCGCGGGTGACCGCGGCGTACGCCTTGGATGCCTCGGTCAGCCGGGCCTGGACGCGCTGGGTGGACCCGCCAATCTGAAATGTGCCAAATTTCACAGTTCAACTCCTCAGGCTGGGGCGAAGGTCCACTCCTCGTTACCCCACTCGTCTATAGGTGAGTACTCGGAATCCGTACTCTCCATTAGAGTATCAGCCTCGATGAGAGAGTCGGCCCCATCAGTCAGCAGATTGCTCGGTATCGCTGCATAGCAGATCGAATCCAGAACGTCGGGCGACGGCTCGCCCTTCCTCTTCAACTCGTCCTTCCCGCGAATCAGGAGCTTGGTGCCTCGATACTCGTAGAGGATCGAGCGGAACTCGTCGAAGAGCCCCTCGGTCTTCTCACCCGCGGCCTCATCGGGCGGAATCGACAAGGTTCCGAGATTGATCGCCTGGGCGACGGAGTCGTACATCGCTGCGCGGAAGTTGTACCACTTCAAGTTGTCCGGCGAGGCCGCGTTGCCGACGATCCAGTAGATCGGAATCTCCTCGGGAACATGGTTGTCGATGACAACCTGAACACCTCGCCCGACACCCACAGCGTCAATGCGAATGTCCACGTCGAGCCCCTCAGCCCTCAGACGCTTCGCGTGCTGCCCAATGAGACGGGAGAGCCTGTTCCCGTCATAGCCCTTCACCCGCTCGACGACCTCGACATGGCCGTCCTGGCAGGTGGATATCACACTGAAGTCTCCGGTGGTGGACAGACCAACGTCAACTCCAATGTGGATCGGAGCGGTCGTGTTCCACTCGTCGTCAGCCCACTCGTTCATGGACTGGAGAACCCGACCGAGGTTGAACAGCCCGTCGTCACCGATGTCGGGGAACCTGGCGAGGACCTTCGACACGTACCGAGGATCATCCTTGCCCCATCGGCGCTCAGCATCGTCGACCCACTCCTTCTGGAGCAGGTTATCCTGAGCCTTCTCGGGCACCTCCTCCCCGGTAAAATTCGGCGTGTCGAAGGCCGAAACGGTGATGAGGTTCCACTTCCGCTCGGAGGGCGGCAGTTTTGACTCGTCGCGCCAAATCTTCGCCATGTACGAGTTCGGGTCGTCCGGGTTCGCGATAGCGAGGATGCGTGCGTGCTTGTTCGTGGTGATGGTCTCGACAGAGGTGAAGATGTTCTCCGCCACACCACCGGCCTCATCGACAACGGCGAGGACGTAAGTGGAGTGGAAACCCTGGAATGTGGACTCATCGTAATCGGCGGGCTTACGGCCGAACGCGGTAGCCGTCTTGAACCCGGGGAAGGTCCACTCAGCTTTACCGGTGATACGCCCCGGCATGTTCGCCTTGGACTGGAGGTCCTCGACATAGGACCACATGACGTTCTTCACCTGGTTCCATGAGGGCGCTGTGGTGATCACACGGGTCTCAGTGGGGTCATGCGGATGAGTGTCAAGCCACCACCCAATAGCCCGAGAGGCGAGGAAAGTCTTACCCGAGGCGTGACAGGAAGCGACAAGGGTTCGCTTATTAGTCTGCAAAGAGTGAAGAACCTCACGCTGCTTCGACCACAAATGGTCCCCGAGCCGGTCCTGCGCCCAGAGAACAGGATCCTCCCGCATTGCCCGCTCATGAGAGCGCGTACCGAACTGATCTGCAACAGCTCGGAAATCTATCTTCTCCGCCATCGGTCCTCCTTCGAGACAAGTCTATAAAAACAGGATCGCCCATCTGGCGGAACCGAAAACACCAGATGGGCGAGAGCCGAAAGGCTAAACGCTCCAGGGGCCGCCGAAGCGGGTCGCAACCCCCTGCCTGCATAGATAATAGTAGCACACCTCAGAAGCCTGTTGACCTTTCAGACTATGCTGTTGCTCACACTCAGATGGTCATATCGGCTTTGGGTTCCTCCAAGATGCTTGCCGAGCTGGAGGTGGCATCTGCGAGCCACTCCTCCCGACGCGCTTCGAGCTGCTTCTGCCCCCGTTTTGTAAGAAGGGGAAACAAATGCTGCTCCATATTGTTCTGGACGGACTCGACAAAGGCAACGATGATCGGAATCTGCTGCTGCTGAATAAGCTTGATCTCCGCCTCAACCTTCGTCTTCTTCAGTCCGGCCAGATCGCTGACCGCCTCGATGGTCGCCAGAGTCGTCTTGACGTTATCTGGGTTGGTTGCCAGGGGGTTCTCAACGACGGAGTCCCAGAGCGCATCCAAGAGCTTCTCAAGACGAGTGAGTTGCTTCATGAGCTGGGCATGCTCGGAGAGCGACTCTTGACTGGAGTAGTAATCCTCCTCAATACGGAAGACCTCGGCCTCGGAGAGCTGGAACCTCTCCGCCACCTCACTGCGCGGCTTACCCCTCAGGAGGGCCCGGATGACCAGACTCTTCCTCTGAAGATCAATGGCCTTCTGCTCTTCTGCGGTTCTTTTCATTGAGAATTCCTATCACTCGCCACTGGGAACCGAAAACATAACAGGCCCAGAAGCCCAGAAGCTCCTCGACCGACTCGGCCCCCAGCCCTCTGCCGTAAGCGTACGACAGGGCGCTGAGGGCCGGAACCGAACGACCCTTCATCAGTCGTCCAAATCCAGGAGCAGTTTCATCTGCTCGGACTCATCGGAGACCTCCTTGAGGAACGCTGCGAAGATGGCCTCATCACGCATCCCCTTCACCTCCGACCCGACGAAGTACCCGAGGCCACCCGACAGGACGCACGCCGCGAGAACTGAGAGAGTCCACAACATCACTGATCATCCTCGTACTCGTCCGCGATCATGACGAACGCCATGATCATGAGGAAACCTACAACAAAGATCATTCGTACCAGAGCTCCCACCTCTTGGCCTTCTTGTCCTGAACCTCGAAAGTCAGCAGAGCCGGATCAGTTGCGTCCCCAGTGCGGTTCGTGAACCACGAGGAGCCGTTGTCCGCGGTCGGGCAGCCAATGATGAACTTGTTGTCCCCCACGAGCGACACACCGAAGTTGTGGAAATGTCCATGGACCAGGATCGAGGCCTCGTGGAGGCCGCTGCGGTGCCCGAAGGCGAGGTCCCTGAACCAAGAGGGTATCTTCGCCTGGGCGCCCGCCAGATGGCCGTGAGTGAAGCCCACAGCGGTCCCGTCGGCGGTCTCCACCGTGACGGCCTCCTCCCACTTCTGGGGCTTGGCGAAGTTCACGTGGCTGAATGGCTCCCGGCCCGACATGATCGCCTGAATGGTGTCCGCGATCAGGAGCCCGAAGTCATCGTCCGGTGAGTTGGCTCGGTTGTCGCTGCCCTTGCCCATTCGCACAGCGCAATGGTTCGAGGGAATCGACACGTAGGTCATCCGGGTACACAGCGGGGCCAGCATGGCGACCGACTCGGCCATCAGGCGCTGGGCGACGCGAATCTGATCCGTGAGCGACAGGTCGTTGGTCTGCTGCTGCGAGGTGACGTTCCAGAAGCCTTCGCAGACGTCCCCGACATCAGCAACGATGATCTCCTCGTACGAGCCTTCGGCCTGAATCCACTCGGTGATCCGCTTGAGGGTGGTCATGACCCGATTCACGGTCTCCTGCGTCCCGCCGAGACTATCCGTCTTGCCCACCTGGAAGTCCGACAGGCACACGACCAGCGTCTTGGGCCGGTCCGCCTCGACCCTGGGTGCTACCGAGAGCACAGCCCGGTCGAAGACCTTCTCCAGCTCCTCATAGGAGGCCTCCCGGACGTCCTCAGCAACGGCAACAGCCGGGTTGTAGGTGACTCGCTCGTAGGAGCCGTCCTCCAACCTCACGGTCCGCCTGCGCTGCGTGATGGCGTTGACCGGGATGTCGAAGAACTCATCCCTATCCTGCTCGACAGGGAGCCTGAGCGCCTTCTGGAGCGCCTGCTTGTGCCTCCTGATGGTGGTCTCGTGGACGTCGAACACCCGGCCCAGTGCAACGTTCGACATGCGCTCCCTGCGAGGCTTCTGTGCCTCCTCCAGGATGGCCCTGTCGATCTTCTCGTTCAGATCATCCTCCAGGTTACGCGCCATCAGTCGTTCTCCTCGCTGGAGGCCTGCTTGAAGAGGCCGGCAAACCGACTGTAGTCCTTCGACAGGAAGAGTTCCTCATCGATCTCGGTACCCTTCAGCGCTGGCCTCGAAGGGGCCTTCTCCGTTGTGAGCTTGGCTTCCTGGTCCTTCTTCGGCTTCCGACGCCTCCTCGGCCTGGGAACGGGCTCCCCATCCTCATCGGGCTCGACATCCGCGGGACTCTGGATGATGCTGATGGCCGTCCGGAGCACGTCATCAATGCTGATGTCGAATCCTGGGGTGCTGACGATACGGATGAGATCGATCAGCGTGACCTTCCCGGAGCGGAAGTGGTTGTGGATCGTCTGCTGGGCCTTGAACCCGAAGACCTGCGGGTACTGGGCCTGGATGACCCCCTCGCGCCTGATGCGCTTCCTGAGGAGCTCCGCGGCGTACTTGGCCCGTTCGACAACGAGCTCGTCCTCCCTGTACCGCGCGCGCTCGGCCCGCTGATCCTTCCCGGCTACGAATGGCATGTCGGTTCCTCTCCGAGGTTGTGATGGTTCTGATCCGGTTGCCCGGATGTCGCGAATAGAACTGTACCACATGCGGCTCGACAGGGGGACAGGACCGAGAGATTCCTGTGCTCTTGCGCACACTTTATGGCGCATACCGACCGCTCGGTTGAATACATGATGTAAATGTCAAGAAAACTTGACATATAGAAAATTACCTTTGTTCATTTTCAAGGTTCGAAGATCAAAGATTGAAATTTTAGGACTCAAGTCCCGGAAATCTCATTTTTGTAGCGCCCATTGTATTCAACCGATCGGTCGGCCGTGGAAGAACTCGACAAGGGGTTTTGGTTGGAACGACAGGGAGAAGTCGAGGTTGGGGAAACAAATGTAGGTACGTACCTACATTACTCTCAAACTCTCTTCGTAATATAAAATATAATAATGTATATAGTATATATTTAGTATATAATATTTAGAGAGACTAGTATAATTTTTTATCTAAAGTTCTATGTTGTGGGCACAGATTATTGTACGGAGTTCATATTTTTTTATGCAGAGTATATAAAAGCGAATTTGGGGTTTCCTGCGCGCGCACGTATGCGCGTACGCGTAGGAGCGCGTGTGCGGCGTGTCTCGTCCCCGAGGGTTGCCCCTGTCGGAGAGCCGTGCTAGGGTTGCACCTGTCGGTCAACCGGATGTCGCCATCACCCGACCGACGCCAGACTTCGACACCGAGAGGAACCTACAAATGGCACGCAAGGTCCGCCCCGTCCACTGCTGGGGCATCGTGAAGCGGGACTTCATCGAGATCAAGGGGCTCGGCGACTGCCGGGTCCTGTCGGACCCCCGGTACTCGTGCGAGAGCCTCGACCTCATCCAGTTCTGGGTCATGACCCCCTCCTACAAACCCTTCATCATCGCCATGTCGGAAGACTCGTACCTCAACGTTGTCGAGTTCATCGATGATGATGACGAGGAGTTCACCGAGGAGATCGAGCGTGTCATGATCTGCGAGCTCCGCAGAGGCGACAAGTTCTACTTCGGCCGGCGCAAGCACACATTCTTCCACATGAACCTCGACCAGACCGCCGCCATCAGGACCGCGGGCGGTAAGAGGATGGACCTGAGGGTCAGCCCCTTCAAGGTCGTCAGGCGCGCCCGGAAGGCCCGCGTCATCAAGACCAAGCCCCTGTCGTTCACGGAGTTCGCCCTGTCATCCTACGAGAAGGCCCTCGGAAAGCTCGCTGAGGCCGTTTCCCGGCTTCAGATGGACCCCACCCGTGTCGAGGTCCAGAAGCCCGCCAAGAAGACTGAGAACGCCTCTCCGATCATCACCACGAAGGACGTGCCCTCCCCCGCCCCTGTCGGGCCCTGCAACGAGGATTGCGACCGCTCGTACTGCCTGGACTCGATAGAGTCAAAAGCCGAGCCCGATCGCGCGCTGACTTGCTCCGATGTCATCGCCGAGCTCGAGGAGGTCCGACAGCATGAGGGTGATCTGCCTGTGTCGATCGTGAATCCGGAGGACGGCTTCCGACGAGTCAACGTCAGTGGCTCGATGCTCGAAGACCTTTACGAGTACGGCGAAACTTATTGGGGCTCCCGGACCTGGGACACGCAGCCCCGACCCGAGAACCCCGCTAAGAAAGAACTCGTCGTCAGTCTCTGGTGATCAGCACTGACGCTGGAGAACGCCCTTGACACCGGCTACGATCGCCGAGCGCATGCCCTTCTGGGCCGCTCTGACGTACTGGGTCTGGTCGTCGAGGATGTGAGCGACCATGGGCTTGTTCGAGGCCCGCAGGTCGTTCACCACGTTCGTAGGAGCATCCCACTGCATCGACAGGAAGTCCAACGGCCCTGTCGAACTCTTGAAAGTGTCATACCAGGGCTTCGTGGTATCGGCGGAATACGCGTAGCCCCAGGCTCCGCAACCCTCGGCCTTCGCCTGCTCGAACAACCAGTTCGAGTCGCCGTAGTACTTGATGACGATCTGCGCAGGTGTCACATTCCTGTTGGTGATGTACTTCAAGAGCCGCTTCCACTCGCCTGCTCGGTACTTCGGGTCGATGACGAGGCAGTGGGTCTGCCCGTACCTGTCGAGCAGCCAGTCCAGACGCGCAGGAACTTTGTCCGCCGGAACAGCGGCCTTGATCTCCTCCCACGTCATGGTGTGCGGATCGGTCGCAGGACCGCCCAGCGACTCGAAGGTTCTGTTGTGCAGACCGAACCACACCCCATCCTTCGACTCGTTGCAGGAGAACTCCAGAGCGTCCACACCGAACGACACGGACTGCGTGTAGGCGTTCTCGGTGTGCTCCACCCACGACCTGCTGCCGCCCCTGTGAGCAACGAAGAACCCGTCCGCGTTGTCGCCCTGGCCGTTCTGAGCGGTCCGGTCCCTGTCGATGAGCTCCTGCCAGGTCGCAAGACCCCTTGGCATCGCCGCCATCGACATGGTCCCCTTCTCCAGGCCGTCATCGCCGATCACCGTCAGAGCCGCGTACTGGTCCCGGTGCGTGTCGTCCTCGCCGATGACGTACCAGTTCTCGTGCTTCTCCGCGGTCGGAGGAGTGGGATCCAGCCCCTCAGCCGTGAACGGCCAGACAGCCACGCAGGTCTGGATCGAGGCTTCGGTGAAGGCGTAGTCCTTGTCGGCCCACCCCACCAGAATCGAGCTCGACGAGTTCGGAGCGGGCTGCACCGTCTTCTGCCCGTCGTCGATCGTCTGAATGGCGCCCTCGAACTGCCTGGCGTGGTCCCCACTCGTATAGTGCTGGAGGCTCACCAGGAGATGTGGCTTGTTCTGCTTGGCGACCGCCGTCCTGATCTGGTTGCTGTTCAGCGTGTTGATCGTCACGCCGTCGGAGAGGTTGAAGGTCTTCACCGTCTTGCCGTCGAGCACCAGAACGGTGGCGAGCTGACGACCGGTGTATGACGCACGGGGGTCTCCGATGGCGAGAGGCTGTGAGAACTCCTCGACATCATCTACCTTCTTCGCCCACACGCCCAAACTGCGGCTGGCCACGCCTGTGGCCTGATTGCCGTGCCAGCCCGAGTTCGGTGCGGTGATGAACGCGGGGACGCCCTGGCTGCCGAACTGGCCGCCCTGGATGATGACTACCCAGTCATCGTGCGCAACGCCCTTCTCACCCGAGGTGAGCAATGACACGGGGGCAGGTTGCCTCGCATTGCCGCCGGTCACCTCGACTTGCTTGACCCAAGTTGGCAGAGCCATCAGTTGCTCCTCCGGACGATGACCGTTCCGGGCTTGGTGCCCGCCGGAACGGCCTCTGTCGGACCGAGCACGAGCAGCGGCGTACTCGTACCGCCTGGCTTGTTCTCCAGTGCAGTGACCTTGGTCTCAAGAGCCTCGACCTTGGTGTTCGTACTACTGGTCTGAGCCTTGACGTTAGCTACCTCCGACTGAACCGCCTTGATCTGAATCTCAAGAGAGGTCTTCAGATCGTTGATCTTCTGGTTGAGCATCTCCTCGGTGATCCCGCCGCCGGGCTGAGCCGGGGTGAGCAGCGGTTTCTCGACCGTGGTCTTGAGCAGGTCCATGGCGTAGACGCCCTGGAGGTCCATGCAGGTGTACTTCATGGTCCAGTTCGGCCATATCTCGACCATGGAGCCGTCCGAGGTCCACTCATCGCCTTTGCCCTGCCCCGGATCGCCCTTCTTGACAACCAGAGTGCTCGCCCGCTCCAGCTTCCCGTAGGTCTGCGGCAACGTTGCGACGTGCGTCACGGTCTTCGTCGGCTTCGGCAGCGCCCGCCACTCATCACCAGCCTTCCGGAGGAACATCGTGGCTCCGACGACACGGTACTGGTACTGCCCCGCACCGACCTGACCCGTCTCGATGTCCTTCCAGCCGGTGTCACCCACCTGCACGCCTCCGCCTTGGCCGCCGGGGGCAGCGAGCTTGTCCTCAAGGGCCTTCACCCGGGTCTTCAGGTCAGCGACATCCGTCTTGTTGGCACTGATGACGCTCCAACGTCGGGCATCGGCGTCCGCGTTGTCCTTCAGGCCCTTCTCCAGCGCCTCCTTGGCCGCTGCCAGGTCGCCCTTGGCCGCATAGGTGGCGGCTGCGTCAGAGGCTTTCAGGAGCCCTTCCAGCGCCGCCTTGGGGGCGTAGGCGGCAGCGGCGTCGGCGGCCTTCAGAAGGCCGTCCAGCGCGCTCTTGAGGGCGAACCTGGCGTTGACCTCCTGCTTGTACGCCTCGATGCGAGCCTCGATTCTTGCATCCGCAAGATCAGGCACCTCATTCCGCAGCGTGTTGAGCGCCTGCGTCTGCTCGTCGTTGTCGATGAAGCGCGCCTCCGCGCCGTCAACCGTGTAACTTGTGGCCTTCCCCACGAACTGCTTAGCCATTTCTCAGCCCTCCGGCGTGCCCTGCGGCACAGACTTGTCCTTGTACGTCACTGTTCCGTCGCCGTTGTCGATCATCTCGACCTCATTGCCGTCTCCGCCGCCCGGAGGCTGCGCCTTCAGCTCATCGATCGCCCTCTTGTTGTCTGCGATCTCGGTCCTCAGCCCGTTGAGCGCCTGTGTGAGGTTCTCCACGCGCGCCGTGAGCCCCTCCAGGCCCTCCGCGGGCGGTGTCGGGCCGGGCAGCGCCGGATCAGCGGCCCCCGCACCCCCGGCAGCGGGCCTCTGACGAGCGAACGGGTTGGCCAGCATGCCGTCCCCATTCGTTAGGACGCCCGCGACGTCCACCACCGTGCCCTGTCGAAGAGCCAAGTCGCCCTGGAGCAGGTAGTCCCCGCTCGCGACGACGTCGATGTGCCACAACCATTGCCCCGCGGGCGTCACCCCGGCTCCCGGAGCGATCAGATCGACGTAGTTCTTGCCTGTAGCCGGGTCGTAGAGCGCTCCGGAGGGATCCACCCCCACCTCGACCCGGCGTTCGATGTAGGCCGTGCCGTAGGAGACGACATAGGGCCCGTACGTGAAGACGACCGTTACGTCGCCAGCCGGGCGCATGTCGTCCGGCGTGAGAATCTGCCCCACGACCCTCGCATAGGGCGCCTGGGGCGGCTCAGTGCCTAGCATCACAGACTCCTGAAGTCAAGATGGTATTACTCACTCGCAGTCTATCGCCCCGCTCCCTCGGATGGACCTATACTGGAGTCGTCCAAGCACCCGAGAGGAATCAATATGCAATCCGTTCTCAAGACCGCCGACGAGCTGTGGATCGGCGACTTCATTATCTACACGAACACCCTCCACGTCGTGAGTGAGCAGCGTCTCACCGTCGATGGTGAGCACGTCGCCAGCCTGCTCATCAAGCCCTACCTCAGCGACGGGCCCCTCACCCGCATCGAGGTCCTCCGCAACCCCGGCTACAAGTTCCGTTGCGTCACTGTCCCGATCTTCGCTGTTGAGCCCTGTGACGACACGAGGCCGGATGTGCTGGCTGCGGCCGTCTACACCAGTGCTCACAAGGAGATTGTCGCCGATTACGTGGGCTCCTCGGTCCGCGCCGACGGCTCGCTTCCCCTGGAGAGCGGTGATGTTGCTCATTACGGGGACGTGATCGCTCTCGTGGACACCGGCACAGCCTTCGAGCACTGCATCGTCGATAAGTATGCACTCGCGAAGCACGTCCGTCTCGTCACCATCGACACGGAGGAAGGCTGATGTACTCCCACCAAGACAAGGACCGGTTCGCGACCGCGATCGTCCTGATCTCCACCGCGCCATTCGCTATCCTCACCGCTATCGCAATTGTCGCCGTCTTCCGGGCGGCCTTCTAAGGAGACCCCATGCTCACGATCTACACCCAGCCCAACTGCCAGCAGTGCCGCATGACTAAGATGTACGCCGACAAGATGGGTGTCCCCTACGTCGAGCGGGCCCTCGCCGACTGCCAGGACATCCTCGACAAGGCCGTTCAGGCTGGTTACACCTCCGCCCCTGTCGTAGTGGACGATCACGGCAACATCTGGGGTGGCTACAACCCTGCCAAAATTCGCGGAAAGGTCTCGGCCCGATGATCTACCTCGATGAGTTCCCAGAACTGGAAGCGATCAAGAAAGTGGCCCGACACGATGACAGCGTGACGAACCGCTACGGGCGTACGGCACGGGGGAAATCGACCCTGAGCTCGTTCGGGCGGATCTGATCCTCCTCTGCGCCATCATCAAGGCCCAAGACGAGTACATCACCGGTGCTGTCGGCTGAAAAACCGTAAGAAGAAGCCCCCGAAGTCCTCACCGACCTCGGGGGCTTCCTCCGACCCAACACACTCCCGAAAGGAAGAGCCCTAGTATATCACGCCTTCTCGGGACCGTCCCCGGCGCCGTATCGAACCGGGTCGATCACGGTCGGGCGCTCAAGCTCGCCGTCCTGGGTCACCGCGTGAGCCTTGTCCTCGGGCGCGGGGACGAAGTAACGGGCGATGAGCAGTAGGGCGACACCGGCGACCTGGGTGATGGAGTCCAGGTACTGCGCCGCGTCATCCGCCCTGACGATCCCCAGCACGGTGAGCAGTGTCATAACCGCCGCGACAACGCCGTAGGCGGCCTTGCGGACCTCGGGCTTCTGAATCGTGGTGAGCATTCTCACTTCCCCTTCTTGATCGCCTCGACGAGCTCCTTGATGAGCCCGTTGGTCTCCTTCTGAGCCGCGACGGCCTGAGTCAGCAGCAGCCTGTTCTGCTCCACGCCCCAGATCACGTCCCCGGCCTGGCGCTCATTCGCCTTGCCGTACCGCAGCTCCCCGCGGACCGCGTTGATCGCGCTCACGATGTCATCGCCGTTGGCCATGATGATCCTCTCCACTTCGTCCATTGTCGAACCACCGCTGGGGCGCTCGGAGTACCACCAGCTGTTGACGTGCTGGAGCAGGCTCTCGCCATAGCCCCAGTACTGATCACTCTCATTGCCGCAGTTGTACCGGCTGCCGGCCCTCCGGATGCTGTCGGCGCTGTAGTCGCCCCCAAGGTAGTCCCTCAGGATCGACAGGCCCACGACGCTCGATTCGTGCGGGTCCCACCACGCCCTGTCGGGCTCATTGATGAAGTACCCGTTGTAGGTGACCTGCGTCGGGCCCACGCCGTTGCTGGTCTCCCAGTCCAGGACCGCCGGCAGGAAGTGGTTCAGGAAGTTCTCCCTCGTCACCTCGCCCCATCCGGAGCACGCCCCGCCGACATCATGCCCGTAGACGTTCTCGCAGTTGCTCTCCTGGTCGGCCAGGCCCAGCGCCACCGCCCAGTGCAGCCCCACGTCGTCCGCAGCCCTCAGCACCGCCGCCTGAACGCTCTCGTTGCCACTTGGCGCGGGTGCAGGAGCGGCTGCGGAGCCCTCAGTGCCGCCAGTGAGCGGGCTCGGGTTGTCCCTGCGCCGCAACGCATGCGTCCACGCTGCCTGCTGGGTGTACGGATGGTCGTTGTACGCAATGATGCGAACCTCATCACCCGTCTGGTCTCCCTCCCAACCGTCGATGCTGCCATCCTCGGCGATCCATGCCTCAGCCAGCAGCGCCCCGTCACTGTCGGGCCCGGAACCGCCATTGATGATCATTGCCACATGGCCCCGACCACCGCTTGCGCCCTCCGACAACACGATATCGCCCGCGTACCAGCCCCCGGTAGGTACGTTACCCGTCCACGAGTCGCTGATATCAGCGAAATTCCGCTCCAGGGCGTACTCCCGGATGTTCCCCGTCCATGTATCGCGCGGGAAGTATCCTGCTGTGAACGGCTCACCCCACTCATGGTGCGCCGCGATGTTATAGCACCCGGCCACCAGCGCGGAGCAGTCCGCGTTCGCCGGAGAGTGCACCAGCCAGCCGTCCCAGTCGCTCCTGTCGTAGAACGTCCACCTGTCGGGTTGACTGTACCCGACATCGGCCATCGCGTAGTAGCGCGCGCAGGACGCGGCGTAGTGCGTCACGTTGCCCATACGGCCTCCTTCCGTAGATGTAACCCAAGCGTAACTGGTCCGACCTCTTGACAGTCCCCCCGATACATCTCTATGCTGGTAGCACCAAGAAGCGATACGAGGCTGCCCTGGCGGACCCCGATTCCGTCCCCGACTGGACGCATTGGCTCATCAACTAGTGGGCCGAGGCAGAAGGCAAGCCCGCTATCAACTGGTCCGAGAGGAACTGACCGATGCTCGAACTCAACTCCGGTGGAATTCCACTGAACACTGAACTCGTGAACGCCTGCGACATTTGGCAATGGGACCGTATTATCCGATACCAACGCATCGAGGAAGTCATCAGCGTGATGGAGTTCGGGCCCATTGGCGATGAAACCCTCGAATTCGAGGTCTTCTCCGAGGCATGTGGCTACAAGAAATTCAGAGCCTCGTCCCAGGACACGATCCTCCGTGTCGTCGAGGAAGGACAGAGCACATGACCCCGATCATCGACATGTTCTCCGGCACCGGACAGCTCGCCGTGGCGGTCGCCCGGGCCATCCACGAGTCCACAAGTCTCGTGTCGTTCTCCGACAACTACGGGCCAGCCCGCAAGTACCTCCGTCACCGCTTCCCCGAAACGCAGGTCGCCAGCGACTTCCGCGACCAGATCGTCCCGAAGGGCTCCATCGTCACCATCGGGGCGCCCTGCCAGGACCTCTCCGTCGCAGGCCGGCGAGCAGGAGCTGAACGGGGCTCAGGCACTCGTAGCAGTCTCATCCACGAGGCCCTCGACAAGGCCGTAGCCGGCGGCGCGGACCTCATCGTAGCCGAGAACGTCCCCGGCGGCCACAGCACCTACCTCGTCCTCGCCGACTGGCTGGCGAAGGAGCACGGATACCACACCACCGTATCCTCCGCCGGAGCCTGGGAGATCGGAGCCCCTCACCGGCGCGAGCGTATTATGCTCGTAGCGACCCGCAAGCACTTCGACACGCACCGTGTGAACGTCATCCGTCAGGTCGCACCCACCGGCCTGCTCCCGACACCGACCGCCTCATCTTCGACCGGCCCCGGCCGAGCCGGGCGCGGCGGCGGAGCCAACCTTCAGACCCGGATCCATGAGGGCCCCGGCCCCGATCCCGCGCTCATCATCACCTGGGCCCGAGCCATCGGGGAGATGCACCCACCCCTGAAGGATATCGAGGGCCGCCTCAACGCCTCCTTCGTCGAGTGGCTCACGGGGCTTCCCGCCGACAACGCCGCGAATCTTTCCCGTACCGCCCGCATCCGTCTCGCGGGCAACGCCGTCGTCGCGGGGCAGGCCCGCCTCATGCTCCAGCGCGGACTCACCGCGACCAACAACACGAAAGGAAACCTCCGATGACCACCAAACAGGCCCGCGACTGCCGCATCGGCGACATCCTCCTCTTCAAGAACGAGGAGAGCCGGATGATCACCGACATCGACCGCAGAGGGAAGGCCTACCTCTCCCGCACCACCGATCTCGCGGGGGAGAACCCCTGCTTCGACACTTACGACGTCTCGGAGCCCCTCGAGGTCCGGGGTACGCAGGGGGTCCTGTTCTGATGCGCACCGAGCTCGTATTCCCCAGCCAGGTCGAGCCGAACGACCGGCTCCTCATCGATGATCAGATCCTACATGTCGTGCTCACTATGCCCGTCGGCATGGTCCAGACCCAGATCGACTACCTCGATGAGTCCGCACGACCCGGCACCCTCGTAGTCGGGCCCTTCAACGTCCTCAGCCGGGAGGTGCACAAGTGATCGACAACCAGTACGAGCGCCTCCTGGAGGACGTCCTCCTCCACGGCGAGCCCCGCAACGACCGCACCGGTGTCGGCACCCGCTCCGTCTTCGGGCGGCAACTGAGGTACGACCTTCAGGCGGGCTTCCCTCGAATCACCACTAAGTACGTCCCCATGAAGCCCATCAAGGCCGAACTCCTCTGGTTCCTCCGTGGCGAGCAGAATATCAACTGGCTCCGGATGCTGGACGTTCACATCTGGGACGAGTGGGCCGACGAGGAGGATTCGGTCGGGCCCCTCTACGGCTACCAGTGGCGCTCCTGGATCGACAGCGACGGCATGGCCCACGACCAGATCATGGCGCTGATCCGTAGTCTGAAGGAGAATCCGCACTCCCGCAGGCACCTCGTGTCGGCCTGGAACGTCGGCGACCTGGACGACATGGCCCTAGCCCCCTGCCATGCCTTCTTCCAGTGCTACGTCACCAATGACGGGCGCCTTTCGCTTCAGGTCTATCAGCGCAGCGCCGACCTCTTCCTCGGGGTCCCGTTCAATATCGCGTCCTACGCCCTCCTGACGCACATGCTCGCTCAGCAGACGGGTTTTTCGGTTGGCGAGCTCATCTGGACCGGGGGCGACTGCCACATCTACGACAACCACGTCGATCAGGTGAGGGAGCAGTTGGAACGCCCGGTGCTTCCGTTCCCCCGCCTGCACCTTCGGCGACGCGGATCGATCGACCGGTACTGCATGTCCGACATCGACGCCTCCGAGGGCTACCGACATGGCGGGGTATTACGGGCCCCCGTCGCCGTGTAACGATTCCGACACGGCCCTTGACCTCGGGGTGGTATCGGCCTTACTCTTAACACATCCGATTCGATCCGAAAGGAACTGACAGTGATCAAGATTCGAGCCGAGCGACTGATCTCGGGAGACGTCGTCCTCTACGGCAACTCCTCCTGGCGCATCCTGTCGATCGGGAAGTCCGCCCGACCGACCGAGCTGGACCTCCTCATGGAGTTCGTCCACGGCGACGACCACCGAGCCTCGTCACTCCGTGCGACTGTCGAGCGGGACCGCGTCTTTCAAGCCATCCTCCTCGTCTGAACCCCTCAAGCCTCAAGCCTCAAGCCTCAAGCCTCAAATCACAGCCACCAAGAAAAGAAAACAATCATGTCCTACCCGAGAACCATCGACGACCTCAAGCCGAGTCAGCGCGTCTCCGGGCCTGTTGTCACCATCGACTACGACCTCCTCGATGGTATCCCCTCCGAAGCCCGCGAGGCGATCCTGAAGGCCGTCGCCGTCATGGAGCGCCTCGGCAACGACCCTTCGCCCCGCAAGAATGTCGTCGCCTACCGCCGTCCTCTGACCGACGATGAGGCTGACAAGGTCCTGGCCAAAGCCCAGTTCGACTGGAGGCGCCTCGAACGGCTCCACGCCCGCTTCTCAAGGACGCCCGCCGACAGGGACCTGTTCGACAGGCCGGCCCGCCACGAGGTCAACGCCTGGGCCATCGAGGAGAACAAGCCCCTGATCGAGATCGGCTGATCGGAAAGAGATGGCTTTCGAACGACGCACTGTCTGCTCGTACTTCGATCTGGAGGAGGGCGACCGCTTCACGCAGGACCTCAGCCCATTCTCCCCGAAGTTCGAAGTCCTCCGCCTCCGCATCCGCGACGGCCGAGTCTTCGGAACCATACGCCGCTACGACTGCGGCTACAACGCGAAGCCCCAGGAGTTCACGACCAACGTTCTCGACCTGCTGGTCGTCTACCTCGGTCCCCGGAACCCGGACTGATCCACTCGCACCCCCTGTCGCGGTAGAACGACAGGGGGTGTTCGTCCGTATGGGGGCCAACGAGGGCCCCGCCCTACGTACGGGAGCGCGGGGTCGCACCCCCTCCCCCGGCCCCGTTGTCGGTAGCAACCGATTTCCTTCGCCCGCGTTATAGCACACCCTCATTGTGATTTCGATCTCGTTAACACTGTTAAGATCGCAACCCCCATGGCCCCGACGACACGGGCGAGAGGGCTCGTACGGGCTTCCGTCGTGCTGTGCTCCGTGTCTCCTCGTTCGTGCTGTGTCGTGTGCAAGGGGGCTGACGTGCTGTAAGGCCCGTAGACGGCCTCTAGGGGCCTGTGCAGTGTCTCGTACTGGCTAGGGGCTGAAATCGTCTCAGATTGGCTTACAACGCGTCTCAGGGGCATCTGGGACGGTACGGTAGCCGGGTACGACAGGACGGGGTACCCGTACCCGGTGGGCGGGTCGGCCTACGGGGCCCGACACGGCCGGCGATGAGAGCACGACAGGCCGAGGATCGAAGCGCTGTTCATCCCTTCCGTTTTTGTTCTTATGTTCGAACGGGCGAACGATCGATCGTGTGCCGACACGGGCCGAGGCGAAGCACAACCCCCTAATAACCCTATATATGCATTTGTATAGATCGTACTCAGAATGTATAAGAGTAATATAGAATATTATACTACTATGACATTAATGTATGGTACAGGTATGTATACCAGGATACGACAATTTATACTACTATGATTATATTCTGTATATAATATTTATATAATATAAATATATATATATTATATTACGAAGAGATTTGCATGTAACATACTTGAAACATTCGGGGATTTCGTACCTACATCGCCCCATTTCCACCCCCGCCGAACCCCTCTCTCGAACACCTGTTCGATCCGTAATCGCCACCATCCCGGGCCTGTCGTACTCCACGGGTACCCTCCCCGGTATGTACCTACATCCTTCCGCCCGTGTCGTCTCCTGCATCCTCCACTTGTGCATACAAGTTGATCTACATAGGACCATAGTCCCAATCTTGGCTTGAGTGGTGTCGTCACTAGATAGAAGCTCTACATAGGACCTTGGTCCCGAGAGGCTGGTGCACAGAGGTCAGAGGTCTTTGTCGAGGGGTGTGTCATGACATCTGTTGAGTGTGAGTGGGGGCACAGGAAAGGGGCTTGACGAGGACGACATGATGTAGGAGAGTAGGGGTACCGGAGAGGGAGGGGCCCTGCCCGGTAGCGAGAAGGAGGACCATCATGACCGGGGACGAGGCGCTGACGGAACTGAGGAGGCGCAACGGCGGGGACCTGTCGTGCGTACCGGGGCCCGTGATCATGCGGGCCATCGAGATGATGATGAGCGGAGAGGAGGACGAGCGGTGAGTGTGCTCGTGACGCGGGGAGGTACGGCCGTTGACCTGTCGGACGTTCGGGCCGTCGTCGAGGCGATGAGCGGGGACGAGGAGGACGAACTGTACATGTTGCAGTGGACCGAGATGCTGTCGTGGCTGAGGATGGCGAGCACGGTGACGGGGAGGCTCGGCGGGAGCATGAGGAGGCTGCCGGATGAGACGCCGGATGGAGAGGTATGGACCGTGATGAGTATCACAGGGTGAGGGGTTGACCGAACGACAAGATGTAGTTAAGGTAGTACCGACAACAGAGATCGAGGGCTTGTCGCAGAGCCCGGACCAACAGGAGGAACCGAAGATGCAGTGGACCGGGAGGGTCGTGACCGACACGCGGGGCGACGCGGGGGCGGTTGTGCTGGACGATGAGAGCACGGCGCGTGTCGAGGTCGCCGCGGAGTGCCTCTACGCCGCTGCATACGAGAACTGACACACACACACACTTACGAAAGGCGAAGGAGAAGATCATGGAGACGATTGCGGACAAGGTGGAGGATCTGCGCGGGGCGCTGGAGTGGACCGATGAGGCGAACGCGCTCGGAGGCGAGGTCAATTGCGGTTGGGATGACGACGACACGCGCGGGTGGCTGACGATGGGTCCGGTCCATGTCGAATGGCTGCGTGATCCGTACGGCGACGGGCAAGAGGGTTGGATCGTGGTGAATGCGGCAGTGGACGGAGAGCCATTCGATGTGGACGGGTACTCGCACCTGGATGAGGCCGTGAAGGACGCGGCACACGTGACGGTGGAGTGGCGGCACTACCGCGATGGTGAGATTCGCGACGGTGTCGCGGCGTGGCTGGACGAGCGGGGCGAGGCCTACGGCATCGATGGTCCGCAGGACGTGCACGACTCTTGGACCATCACGTGGGGCGACGTGATGGTGCGGGGGTACTACGACGATGATGGGGCGTTCGTGTGGTCCGTGGTGAATCCCGAGAGCGGGGACTACCTCGACGGAGATGCCTCGGATGACGAGGATGCGGTGATCGATGCGATGACTGAGTGCGCGAAAGACCCGATGGTCGAGGCGTGGGTTGAAACCGTGGCCGTGGAGACGGCGGAGGACGACTGGTCCGTGCGCACCTCGGAGGACCAGATGACCGTGTACATGCACTCGTCCATCGCGTATGGCTTGAGCCGTAGGGCGTACTACGAGCCGATGGGGTACGAAGGGGGTCGAATCGAGTTGGAGTACCGCGTTCGTGGTAGTGTGTGGCGACTGTTCGATGAGCGCTTGCCCGAGGACGAGGACGACGTTCGCAGGATGGCGGGCGAGGCATACGCGTGGGTCAAGGCAGTGGAGGCCCGATGAGTATTGAACCGGTCGAGGCTCAGGAACGTGTCGTCCGCGGTCTCGTGGCCGCGGGCGGCACGGGCCTTGTGAGTGCGGGAACAGGGTGCGGCAAGACGCTCATGTCGCTGTGGACTATCGATAGGACGGCAAAAGAGGAAGGAGTAGAGCCCAGCGACCTGTCGGTACTGGTCGTAGCACCATTGCGCACGGAGAGCGGCTGGCGTCGTGCGGGGGGTCAGGTCTGGCCCGATGCTGGTGTGAAGTTCAGGACGCTGAGCAAGCGGCGCAAAGCCGAACGCGAGGCATTGGAAGCGTTGTTGAGGGGCGACAGGCCCCGGGGTGTGTCGTTCATCGGCTGGGAACTCCTAGCCTCGGTGTCGAAGAGGAAGGGCTACGACGCACGGGCGGGAAAGGTGAAGAGCAAGGCGACGACACGTGTGCTCGGAGGTGTCGAATTCGATTGGGTCATTGGCGATGAGATTCACAGAGCCTGCAACTTCAGGACCGTGACATCGCAAGTGCTGTGCAAGGTGAAGGCGCGGCATCGTCTTGCGCTGAGTGCGACACCGGCCGGTGGTCAGCCCGTGAATATCTTCGGCGCGTTGAAGTTCCTGTGGCCAAAGAAGTATCCAGGGTTCACGCGGTTCGCCGAGACTTTCTTCCAGTCGGAGCCGTGCTACTTCGGGGGGCCGTACTCAGTGGTCTACGGTGCGGAGAAGCGCCCCGGTTTGCTGTCGAAAGGTCACAAATCACGCGGGGAGTGGCAGGACATGCGGATCGAGGATGTTGCCGGCGCGCTGCCCCCGGTGGACATTCGCCGTGTCGATTGCGCCATGACCGCTGAGCAGCGCAGGCAGTACAAGCAATTGCGCGATGAAGTCGTGGCGTGGATGGGTGACCATCCCGCTGTCGTAGGGCTACCGGTGACGCGCGACATGAGGCTCAGGCAGGCGACGCTTGGGCAGATGCGCGTGCGTCCTGTGCAGGGCGGTGAGGACGAGTGGCTTTTCGACAAAGGATCGCGGAGCGGGAAGATTGCAGCGTTGCTGGACATTCTGAAGGACATCGGCGATGAGAAAGTTGTCGTTTACTCGCCGTCGAAGAAATTCCAAATACCGCTGGTCGCACAGTTGGAGAGGGTCGGTTACTCGTGCGTGCGGGTCGATGGTGAGCACAAAGACGAGTGGAAGAGCTTCTTGCGAGAGGACGGGCCACAGATTCTCTGCGCGGTGATCCCCGCCGTTGCTGAAGGTGTGGACGGGCTTCAGCGCGTCTGTCGCCATGAAGTCTGGCTCGGGCTTGATCCGTCGGTGGTTCGCTGTGTTCAGGCACAGGGCCGACTGCACCGCACGGGGCAGACCGGCACCGTGGTGCGCTGGCTGTTGCAGTGCCCGGGCACGGTCGATACGGAGTCGGTCATCCCTAGGCTCGACCAGCGGTATGCCGATCTGAAGGTCTCGGGGCTCATCTGACGGCCTTTCGGGGCGCCCCCAGTACTCAGTACTGGGGGCGTCTTTCTGTGCCGTCTACGGGCCTCCTGCGGCCTTAGGCGCGCGGGCATGAGAAAGCCCCCGCCGGAAACCCGACGGGGGCGGTTGGTGGAATGCTTAGCAGAGCGTGTCGATGACTTCATCGATGCGAAGCACTCCGAGGTCCCGAGCTTCGGCGGCGGCCCGGCTCGGGCAGCCCCGGCTGAGCGCTCCCTCGATGGTCCGCTCGCGCAGGCCCACGAGGCGGCCGACGATGATGGCCCGATCGGTGGGCTTGATGTGCCGGGCGCCCATCTCGATGTCGTACATGGCGTCACTGCGGTCGAGGTACACGTCGCTGTCGAGACGGGCGAGGATGGAGGAGATGGAGGCGTGCATGGCGGGTTCCCTTTCGGTTCGGGATTCGGTTGGACGCCTATAGAGGATCATGCCCGTCAAATTCGTTGGGATTCCGCGGTTGTTGAGAGTTGAACAACCGATTTATAAGTGGTTTTCAGGGCTTTGTAGTGCTACACCGCGAGGAGAAATCTCATTATGTGGGCGCGAGAGTTTGTTCGGAGCTTGAAATATGACGCAGTACCTAGGACCACAGTCCCTATTGAACAGTTCAATTCAGTGGTCGCCGTCACTTTTGACACAATGCATGGTACAGAATCCCATTATGTGAACTGTACGGCATGTGTAGTTATGACCTTGAAAGCCATTCAGCCGGCGGCGAGGCGCTTGTGTCGGATCAAAATCAACGATTGATAAGTGAGCGGTGTCACGTAGTGATGGGTTGCGCGACGACATTATGTGGGGCAGTATGGAGTCATCACCGGAACCGAACAGGAAGGAGCACACGATGCTGACACTCGGAGAAGCACAGGACATCTTCATCGATGCTCTGCCCGGCGATGCGGAGTGGACGACCCGGCGATTCCCGGTGGCACCGGGCGACACGGACTATGTCGAGGAGTGGGTCGTGCGGACCGACGACAGGGGGATCGATTGCGATGTGACTTGGTTCGATAGCATCGGCTTCCCGGTCAGTGTCGTGATTGAGACCTGTGATCCGTTGCGCGAGACGCTTCACCGCGATATGGTTGATCCTGAGGACGCTGAGTCGGCGGCGGCCTGGCTCACTCAGAACTGAACCCCAACCCAACCCTTGAAAGGAACTGAAATGTCACTCTCCCACAAGATCTTGGCCTTCATCGTCGTCCCCGCGCTTGTCGGCACGATCATCGGTATCGCGCTGGGGACGGTGCATCACTCGCAGACCGGAGCGACAGAGGTGCAGGACATCGCGCATTGCCTCTCCGACGACGGGGCGCTTCCCGACGGTGAGGATGTGTGCGTATGGGATCCCGCTGTTGACGGCGATGGTTCGGGCGAGTCCTTCGTGATGACCCGTGTTCAGTACGAGGCCGACCAGGACGCTCGTGAGCACGCGGCCTTCGAGGCGCACGTGATCGGGCAGGACGATGAGAAGATCCGACAGCACGATGCGGAGATGCAGGGATATGAGCACATTCATTGATTACGAAGAGTACGACCGGCTACTTCAGACGGACTTGAACCTTGAGGCTCAGGAGATTGACGACGCAGAATACGAGGCCGGCTATTGAAGCGCGCACTATCCGAATCAGTAGCCGAAGAGGACGAGCGCATAGCCCGGCTAGTGAGAGGGGAGATCGAACGACACGGCGGGGCGGCTGAGGTCTCGCGCGTTGTCGGGTGGAAGAGAGGAACCCTACAAGCGCGGCTTGACCGCGGCGCAGTCTGGACGCTAGGAGAACTGAAGGCGCTAGCAGAGCACGAAGTATTGTCCGTACCGGCAATGCGAGCGATAGGAATGACGAGAGGTAGTTATAGAACCGAGATACCCGAGGCCCTTAGGATTCATCGCACAATCTAACCGACCCAACCACGCCCCGGTCGAAAGGCTGGGGCAGAAAGGTACCCAATGAGCATGCTCTCATCTACCACCATCACGCGCCTCCTTGATAGCGGGGTGCTCACCGTTTTGCCGCTATCGGCCGGCGCGATTCAGCCGGCGTCCGTCGAGATGCACCTGCATCGCGATGTCGTTCGCGACGTTGGACTGTCCACCGAGCACCGCGACGACAGGCTTACGGACACCATCGTTCTGAAGCCCGGGGAGTTCGCACTGGCGAGGACGACAGAGACTGTGGGCATTCCCGCGCATCTCGTTGCCCGTGTCGAAGGCAAATCGTCGTGGGCCCGTCGTGGCCTGCTCGTGCACATCACGGCCGGCTTCATCGATCCGGGTTTCTATGGCACGATCACGCTGGAGCTCTGCAATCTCGCGGCGAAGCCGTTGGAGTTGCCAGTGGGTTGCGCCATCGCTCAGTTGTCGATTCTGGAACTCGACACACCACCCATTGTTCCTTATGGGGATGAGTCCTTGGGTTCCCACTACCAGCATCAAGTCAATACTACAACTGCCCCGAACATTGCAGAAAGGTGACTTTTTCATGACTAAGAAGGACAGAAGCCGAGCCGAAATTCTGGAAAACCTGAAGCATTCCGGGAATGCGAGGGTTAAAAAATTGGGGCTGTATGGGGATGAATGTCTATGTATTGACGGCTCCGAGATTCCAGATTCTGTGAACTGCTTACAGGTGACAGGTTTCGGGAACGCGGGGCTCAAAATTTCGGGCTGGGGTGGCACGATTGAGCTTTATGGCAGCCTGGAAGCGGAGATTAATAATGTTGATACTGTTGATATCGATACTATTGTAGGCTATCCTGTGACATGCACGGATTGCAGGAGTGTGCGAGTCCTAGGGTGTGCGACGGCGACTATTGTGGCCTGCAAAGCCGTAGTTCTCTTCAACTCATCCTCTGCTGAGTTGAGGGCCTGCGATTGGGCCGAGGCCTATGATTCCGCCAGACCCCAGGCTCTGAAGGACACCCGTGTCATTCTTTTCAACCGTGCAGATGGGGATTTCTTCGACAACTCCATCGGGGTCCTCTTCGATTCTTCTCAGGCTACTGTCTATAAGGATGCTATGGTTAATGCGGTGTCTGATCTGTCGTCCGTGCTGTACGAAGCCGGGGCCACTGTCTTCGGAGACGGTAAAACGAAGTGCTTCGGAAGCAACGAGGACAAGGGGAGTTTATCCACTGCGACTCGTGCGTTTCTGAATAGCGTTGCTATGCCGCTCGATGCGTTCGAGACCGAGTACCTGGTTTATAAGACGACAGGGGCGGACGGCATTACCGGGCACCTTTATGGTGAGCCAGTGGAGTGGGTTGTCGGAAAGACCATGTCGATCCCCGAGGAAAAACGGACGGTTCAGAACTGTGGGTTGTTCTTCACGCCGACACTGGGACACGCCATCTCACGCGGGCAGGAGTACTCGCACCCGTTCCGAGTGTTCAGGGTGAGGATCAAGCTCGCTGATGTCAAGGTCACGAACATGAACATGCTCCAGGGCCGCGAGGAGATCGAGGCCTGGGAGGGTGAGGTTTTGGACGAGATCAAGAACCCCATCGAGGAACTCTTCCGTATGAGGTGAGTCTCACAAGTGCAAGAGCTAGAGCTGCTCGGTCCTTCGGGGCCGGGCGGTTCTGCTCTGCCTGAAAAACCCAGCCAAGTTGGGAGCCCAAACCCCGCGAAAAACTTCGGCTTCGCGGGGTGATTTCCTCCCTTGACATGGGAGCCGAAACCTCGTAGGGTGAGAGCACCTACAGGGAGGATTTCCTATGAAACGATACGATGTGTGGTTCGACAAGATCAACGAGGTCGCCTGGTCCTTCAAATCTCTGCCGAACGCTCTGGATGCAGCCATACGAGGCCCCTACCTAGTCACTGAACGCGTCCATATCGGGGACCCGAGACTTGAGTTCGTGGAGGATTTGGCCGAAACGATTTCCGATGACCCCGTAATGAGTCAGCTCATCAAGGAGGCTCAGATCGCGATCGAGAAGGCTGAGGCTCTTGACTTCTACAGAAGCCACTGACCGTGCGAGGAACCTACTAACAGCTCGGTCTGAGCGGGACAAGCAGCACCGTGTCGGACCTTCAGGTCTAGGCAAGTGCTGTGATCTGTGTCTCGCTGAGGACCTGCTCGGGATCAAGCGCCCTGGTGAGAACAACAAAACCCCGATCGCTCCACTGCTCGGGACGGCGTTCCATCTGCTGTGCGAGAAGCGCAGTCGCGACATGGAGCGGGAGGCCGAGGTCCTCGTGGAGCAGCCGGTCCATGTCGGCGATGTCGGTGGTTACGGCCCGATCTATGGCACGCTCGATCGGTTCGACATCCTTGCGGGAGAGGTGATGGATTGGAAGCTTGTTTCCTTGAAGAAGCGGGACGCGTTCAAACGGCTGTACCGCAAGTCTCAGCGGGATGGCTTCGACGCCATAGTCGAGGACTACGGAGCTGCGCAGTTCCTTCAGTACTACATCCAGCTCTGCCTGTACGGGAAGGGTATGGAGGATCTGGGCTACGACGTGAACAACACCACGCTGCTGCTCCTGCCTCGGGACGCCACGGTTCATGTAGTCGAGTCCGAACTCACCGCCCTGTCGATACCTTACGACAGAGACCTCGCCAGCTACGCTCTGGGGCGTGCAGGCCTGATCTACAAGAAGGCCCGCGAAAGTGACGATCTGATCACAACTCTTGACAGCGCACCCGAGTGCTTCTACTGTGGTAAGTACAGACCGATCCACTACATGAAAGGTTGAGATGCGTCACGCACGACAGAACCGGCGGCGCCCCGACAAGGATGACTGGCTCCTCATGATCGGTGAGGGCATTGTCATCGGGAGCGTCATCTTCGCCGGGGTAGTTACCCTGGTCATCGGAACCGTCATCTTCGGAGGTTGAAATGGAAGGCGATCGTTGGGACATGGAGGGCGGCTTGGAGCACATGGGCCCGCCCATTAGGGTACTTAGTTTCCAGCCACAGCCCGCTGTCGGCGGTGTCGGAGTTGGATACAACATCCTGTACGCCCAGATGTATGGACCTACTCTGAGCGCTTTCGCAGCAACCCAGGCGCTCAATAACGCCGTGTGGGAGAAGGCCAAGATCGAAAACGACAGGGCGCGGAGGGAGGCCGACTGATGTCAACATTCACCGACCTGTTCAAGAAGTCCGGGCTGAGGGAGGTGCAGCCCGAGGACCTCTCCACGTTCTCGCTGCTCCTGTTCGGCCTGGCCGGTACGGGCAAGAGTTCGCTCGCGGCCACAGCCTCGAAGTGCGAGGACCTGGCGCCCGTGCTGTACATCGACTTCGAGAACGGCACCATGCCGCTGGGCCAGTGGGGTGACCTGGATAAGACCACTATCGTTCACTGCGACTCGTGGAACGACGGCGTCAAGCTCTTCGAGAACGTGATCAAGCCCTCGATCGACAAAAACGAGTTCCCGTTCAAGACCGTGGTGATCGACACACTCGATCAGCTCCAGGAGCTTGTGGTCAATCACTTCCAGACCATCAACCCGAAGGACACCTTTGCCGCGTGGGCCGCCGCCTACGAGGCGCCACGCTCCATCATCAAAGCCTTGTCGGATGCCAAGGGTGTGTCGCTCATTGCGATCACGCACGCGGAGCGGGAGACCAATGAGGTCACCGGCGCCACGCTCGTGAGCCCCTCGTTTGAGGGTAAGAAGTCCATCCGCAAGCTCCCATCCATGTTCGACTTCGTCGGATACATGTCTTGGGTTGACACACAGGACGAGAAGGGGAATGATGTGCTCGTGCCCGCGCTGTTCACTCAGGAGAAATCCACGCTGACCAAGCAGCGCATCACCGGGTTCCCCGAGGCCATCGGGAACCCGACCATGTCAAAGTTCTATGGCTTCATCAAGCAGGCCCTGAACAAGACCAACTGACCGAACAGCAACCCAACAACAGAAAGAGAACCAGCATGCTGTCTATCAACCTCTTCGACATGGACGTCGCCCGCGAGGGTGGTGCCTTCGAGCTCATCAAGCCCGGCAAGCACCACGCTTACATCTCCAGTGTCGAGGTCACGGAGTCCAAGTCCAGCGGGAAGCCGATGCTCGTCGTCGAGTGGATCATTGACGGGGACGATACTGAGGCGGGCAAGACTGTGCTCGACCGCACTGTCTTCACCATTAAGAGCAAGCGCACCGGCAAGGAGCAGATTCACTTCAACCTTCCGAAGTATTTCGGCGCCGCTGGCCAGTGGCCGAGCAACCCGGCCGAGCTCAAGGCCAAGCTCTCCCCCGCTCAGATCGACAGCACTGTGCAGGCTGTCGAGGTGGGCCTGGAGGGTGTCGGTGCTGTACTCGACATCGCTGTGGACGAGGGCCGCAAGCGCTTCGACCAGAACGGCCAGCCTGTCTACAAGACCGACGAGAATGGCGAGCTCATCACTGATGAGAGCGGGAACATGGTTCAGGACACCTGGAACCCCTCGAACTCGGTGAAGCGTCTGACCTTTGACCCGAAGAAGACTTCCTCCGCCAAGATCACGCTCGTGTAACGATCGCCTGATACGCTAGCAGCCCTCGACAAAACTGTCGGGGGCTGCTAGCGTTGTTGGTAGCGGCGAGCCGTCTCACAGAATCGAGGTACACATGAATCAGTTACAACAGTTCTTTGAGCGCATCCTCCCCGATGATGAAGGGTGGGCGCCCATCATGAGCCTGGGTCCCGGCGGCGGGCTATCCCGCTGCCAGTGGTACCACTGGCCGACCGAGGCCGAGAAGATATGCGAGGTCGTCGAGAAGATGTCCGACAAGGACGTCTACTGGTCGCCCATGCTCTTCCACAAGCCCTCTACCCTGTCGTCTGCACGTCATGCGACGAAGAAGAACGTGAAGCGGTTGGCTTGCGTCTATGCTGATTTAGATGGTCTTCACCCGGACGACTTGTTCCTGGAGCCCACAGTGCTCGTGAAGTCGAGTCCTGAGCACTACCACGCTTACTGGCGCCTGTCGGACTACCGCTCACTGGGGAACCTCGATATCGAGCAGCTCAACCGCGGGGTCTACCAGACGCATGCTGACACGGGTGTGGATCGAGGCTGGCCGTTAGCGAAGAAGCTTCGTGTTCCCAGGACTATGAACACGAAGCCCAAGTACGGGCTCCCGACCCAGGTCTCCGTCGAGTTCAACGACAGGGAGTCCTACTCGGTCAGGGAGTTCATGGCAGCGTACTCCCCGGCCTCGACGCCGAAGGTTGATCTCATCATGAAGATGCCTGAGGTCGATCAGGACGGGGCCATGGCGATCATTAATCGCCTCAAGGACAACAAGATCGCGGCGCTGTATGCAGATGATCCTCTGCCGTCAGACGACTGGTCGGCGCTCATGTACTCTCTGGAGTGCTCCTTGTTCGAGGCGGGTGTCGAGCTCGCTGACGTCTTTACTGTTGTTCAGGACGCTGGCTGCAACAAGTACAAACGCGACGGTCGTCCGGACAGTGACCTATGGATTCAGATTCAGCGCGACAAGGCGAGATGGGACGACGACCAGGAGACCCAAGCCGACCTCGCTGACGCGATTGCCATTGAGGCGATCAACGGGGAGCCGATCCGCGTCCCCCGGTTGCAGGACGAGCGCAATGGATTGTTCTGGGGCGACATTCACTTGATCAACAATAAGTTCGATAACGTTCCGCAGGATACTGTGGTGGACTCGTTGGCTCAGTACATGAACGACATGTCGTCGCGTACATCGAAGCAGTTCAACTACGCGGCGGCCATGTCGATCCTCTCCGCAGTGCTCGGATCGGACATCCGGGTCCGCACGTCGTTCGGCAGATTGAGCTGCAATCTCTACACGCTCCTTCTGGGGCGAACGACACGGGACAAGAAGTCAACCACAGCCAGTTACGTGAAGCATTTTCTCCGTCGTGTCGGGGCGGAGTTCAGTCTGGACCTCATAGGACCTGAGGATCACACGCCCGAGGCCCTGGCTCAGCACTGCGGGGAGCGGCCCGGGGAGTCACTCCTCGTGATCTTGGATGAGGTGCAGGACATGTTCGCTCGGGCTATGCGTTCTGGCTCATACATGGATGGCGAGATCGGGTTCCTCACGAAGGCCTACGATGGCTACATCCCATCGATAGCTCGGAAGCAGAAGGGCCATGAGTACCGAAGGGAGACACCCTTCTCTCTGTCGATCTTATGCATGGGAATCCTGGACCAGGCTGCGGGGAACTTGAAGGTGGAGAAGATCGCTTCGGGGTTCGTCCCGAGATGTCTGCCTGTTCTGCCCGAGCCCGCGGAGTTCGATCCTGCAAGGACCATGGACGACTTCACCATCCTGTCGGACACCGATGACGAGACGCTCCAACGACAGGACAATATGTTCAACTTGAACCTCCGTCTTCTGACGCTCGCCAAGCACCACTGGCGTCAGGAGCGCGAGGCTCTGGAGCCCTTCACGGTGGAGGGGGAGGATGCGCGTGCCCTCATCGCCTTCGAGGAGAAGGCCTTGGATCGTATCCGGGACGCGGGGAACATGTGCGCGGTTCTCGCGGACCAGCACCCGTTGTACAGTGAGTACCTGATCCCTTGTGTTGAGCGTCTGGGCCTGTCGATCCTCCGCATGGCCGCCCTGATCGCTGCTGCTGAGCAGCAGCACACCGTCAAGATGCGCCACGCAGTGAAGGCTGTTCAACTGGCAGAGGTCCACCTGAAGTCTTTTGAGGCGTTCGTCGCCTGCGCTGCGGACTCCGACATCAGCAAGGATGTCGCACAGGTCGAGGCCTTCCTGGCGGCCCAGCCCAACAAGACCGCGACCCGTGACGCGGTGCTGGGTCACCTCTTGCGCCGGATCGACAACACTCGACGGGCTGATGAGATCGTCGATGCCGGGGCTCGTATGGGTCGGCTCGACGTACCGGTCATGCGGGATAATGCAGGGAAGAAGGTCAGGATGGTCTCGCTCAAGCAACGAGACTGACTCGTGAGAACCTCGGGTTGCGGCCCGGGGTTCTTTCTATGTACTATACATATGTACCGACCAGTGAGGAGAGAACCGTGCAGATATTGGTACCAGATGTCAATGGCTTGACTGGTGAGCAGTTCGTCGCACTTCAGCGGGCCAAGAAGGATGCGGGCATCGAGGGCCCGATCGAAGTAGCCGACCGAGCCACGCCGGGCAACAGGTTCACCGTTGGGGCTTTCGGAGCTCCGGGAACGTGGACGTTCGACCAGCTCGACAGGGCGGCGAGGACTGAAGGTCGATCGCAGAACTCCTACGGGTTCGAGGACATCTTCGACGGGACCGAGCTCCACTTGGACATCGAAACCTACTCGACTGTCGATCTGAAGAAGAACACCGTCTATCGATACGTCGAGGATGAACACTGGATGATCCTCGTCTGCTCGTGGTGCATCGGCCAGGGAGAGATTCACACCGCCTACGGACACGAGGAGATCAAAGCGATCCCGGGACTGTTCGATCCCGCAGTGAAGAAGATCGCCCATAACAGCGACTTCGAGCGGATCAACTTCAGTGCGTTGAAGGGTCTCCCTGTCGGCACATACATCAACCCGGAGGAGTACATCGACACGGCCGTGCTCGCCTCACTGTGGGGCTACCCGCGTTCCCTGAAGGGCTTCTGCAAGGTTGTGGGGGGTGAGGCCAAGGACGAAGCCGGCGGGCGTCTCATCAACATGTTCTCCGTCCCCAACCGTAAGGGCGGGAGGACGCTGCCCGAGGAGCGCCCTGCGGACTGGGCCGCCTATGTCGAGTACAACCGCCAAGACGTCATCTCCATGCGGGACAACATCTACAGGCTCGGCAAGGGATTCCCGTCCGCAGAGGAGTACGAGGCTTGGATTACCGCCACGCGAATCAACGACAGGGGCATCAAGATCGACACCGCGCTGGCTGGTGCCGCCCATCGTCAGTACGAGACCAACAAGAAAAAGGACCTGGCCCGGGTCAAGGAGATCACTGGACTGGACAACCCGAACAGCGTTCAGCAGTTCAAGGGCTGGCTCGCCGGTCAAGGCTTCAAGATGGAATCCATCGACAAGGCGCACGTCGCCGAGCTCCTGGAACGCGACGATCTCCCGGACGAGGTTCGTGAGGCCGTGGAGCGCAAGCAGTTGGCTGCCCTGTCGGCAGCGACCAAGTACGTCATCGCTCAAGGCTCGACGAATTCTGACGGTCGGTTGCGTGGGACGATCAAGTACAGCAATGCTAACACCGGTCGTATGACGGGTGTTACATTGAGCCCGCACAATCTACCTCGTGACCATTTCACCGACACTGAAGGGGAGCACGACACGGAGGCCGAACAGGCCGCGATCGATAAGTTGTTGGCCGGCGTGCACGTGGGCTCGGAGGACCTCAAGAAGCTTGTGCGTCCGCTGCTTGTGGGGCCCTTCACCGTGTCAGACTACAGCGCTATCGAGGCACGCCTCACCGCGTGGGCCGCTGGAGAGGACAGCGTGTTGGAGTCCTTCCGCAATGGAGAGGACATCTACGTCGCCACCGCAGAACGTATGGGTGGAGAAAAGGCTGGCTTCGATAGGCAGCGCGGGAAAAGTGCAACATTGGGTTGTGGTTTCGGAGGGGGAGCAGGAGCACTGCTCAACCTTGGAGGTGCCAAGATATACCCCAAAGGCACACCAGATGATGTGATCTGGAAAGGGCTCACCTCATTGGTCGAGACCTGGCGAGTCGCCCACCCGCACATCGTGTCGTGGTGGAAGCAAGTCCACACCGCTTTCGATAAGGGCGGACCAGCCTCCCGGCGAATCCCGGTGGATGTCGAGATCGTGGGCAATGACCGCTACGTATGGCTCCCTTCGGGACGGGCACTCGTCTACCACAACTGCCGGCGCGAATGCGTGCAGCCCAAGGACCGCAACGGCAAGCCGCTGCCTTACCGACGCCGGGCGTGGGTCTGCGACGCGGTTGTCGGCAATGGGACGCAGAGACGCATTGTCGGAGGCCCCACACAGGTCGAGAACATCATCCAGGCTATCGGCAGGGACCTGCTCACCCACGCACTCGTCAACGTGGAGCGCACCGGATTCCGCACGGTCACGCATGTTCATGATGAGATCGTTACAGAGACTACTGGCGGGTTGACCGTAGAGAGACTATCCTCGCTTATGTGCGACCTACCGGACTGGGCAGAGGGACTGCCGGTCGAAGCGGCCGGTTACACAACACAGAGATACCGGAAGGACTGACCATGAACTACCCCGCACATCCTGACGACACACTGGTCGAGCGTTTCGTTCGTCCGCGCCCGCGAACCTGCTGGGCCATCAAGATCGAGGAGCGCTCCATCGAGGCAGCCCGCACTGTCGCCCGCCGCTACGGTGTCAGTCTCCGCGACCCCGAGTTCTTCTACGGACAGTGGATGGTGATCTGGCCTGACAATAACGTCGAGTTCTACTCCGACAAGGACCTGGACGCCACCTTCGAGACGGAGCACCTCTGATGCATCTCCCATTCGCTGTGGACCGCTTCATCGCCACCCTGGAGGACAACTACAACCACGCCACCACCGATGCCGGGCGCAACCAGGTCGTCGCGGACGCCTGCCGACTGTGGGCCATCTGGCAGCCCGTACCCCCCGCATCTGCCGCGATCTCACAATGGATCAACGAGCACAAGAAGGAGAACCGATGAAGTTCAAGACACAACCGCAGGCCCTCGGCTCGCTCATGATCGGCGAGAAGGTGCTCATGCCAGTCGAGTTGGCAGCCACTCTCATCGACATCGAGCCGCCCAACGACAAGGGGCTGTGCAAGGTGACCTGGGAATTCCCCGAGGTCAACGTCCGATTCCACACGTACAGCACCCGGTACACATCGGTGAACAAGGTAACCGGAAAGGAGGAGACCGATGAGTGAGCGCATCCTAGCTGTCGATGCCGGGGTCTCGACGGGCTGGGTCCTGGGCGAGCAGCCCAGCGATCCGCATAACGAGGGTTCCGAGATCCTCGACTTCGGCCAGTTCCGCAGCGAGCACTGGGAGGAGACGGTCACCGAGCTTCTCACCAAGCTCACGTCCGAGCCGACCACGCTCGTCATCGAGCAGTTCGACTTGCGACCCAACAACAAGTTCCGCGCGGATCTCACCACTATCAAAGTCAACAGCGCCCTGTCGTACTGCGCGACAGTGTGGAACCCGAGTGTTCGGATTGTCTGGCAGACCCCAGGTCAGGCCAAGGGCGTCATCACTGACAAGGCGCTCAAGGCCCTGGGCTTCTGGCCCACGGGCAAGGCAGTTGGCCGCCCGGACGCCGACGATGTGCGAGACGCAGCACGCCACTTCTACTACTACTCGATCAAGACCTGCCATGACGCCAGTCTGGCCGCACGGATGGGAGGCCGTCATGTCAACGCGGATTGATAAGTTCCGCGAGATTTGTGACGAGAAGTTCGGAGCGAGCGCGGGTCAGGAGCACGAGGATGTTGATGGCAAGCCGTTCATGTACCGGTACGACTTCTGCGCCCACAGCACACCCTGCTCGATTGCGATCACCTATGGAAACTACATGCTCGTTGGATGCGTTCAGAACAACGGTTACACGTTCGCCCGCAAGACACGCTGCACCTCCGAGCGCGACATCTACGTGATGATCGCTCAGATCTACGAAGTCCAGTTCGCTGTTGTCGAGCCGAGTGTCTACCCGATCGAGGACTGCAAGGGACCGGACTACGACTACATCGGAACCTGGGATGCTCGACGCAACGGCTTGCAGATCGACGACTACCTTCGCGTCAACGAGCACATGCAGGTATGCCAGGGCCCCGGCTACGTCAGGATGCCACTGGAGCAGATGTCACCTGTCGAGGGCGAGAAGAGGCCGGACGTCGTGAATGCCCCGGAGCACTACTCGTGGCTGGGTAACGCGCTGGCTGAGCAGGTCGAGAACGTCGGCGATGTCGAGGTCTTCCATGTGCTCATGGCCGCGTTCGACAAGGACCCGCTTCTGTGGCAAGTCGGCAAGTACCTGCTTCGAGCTGGGCGCAAGGACGACAGGAAGCAGGACCTTGAGAAGGCGCGGTGGTACCTGGACAAGGCCATCGAATGCTGATACACTAGGCTCGTCAAGCAGTTGAATCGTGTTGACATCTTGCTAGTTTGCACGAAGAACCCCTTAGCGGCAACTAAGGGGTTCTTCGGTACTCAGTTGTTCTCATACTCTTTGAGGACCTTGCGAAGCCTTTCATTCTCCTCTTTGTAGGAGTCGATGATGAGTTCCTGAGAGGCGATCATGGCCTGCCATTGCTGAGTGCTTTGCTTGGCCTCCTGCACCTCCGCTTCCTTGATGCCCCGCTTCCTATCAGCGAAGGTCTTCAGTATTGGCGGCACAGCAGCAAGAAGTGCTGTAACGAGCGCCACCACAGAAGCCACCGTAGCGCTCATATCAAACCCCCTGCTCGACACTGTCCTTCATGTCCTGAACAAAACGGGCGTGCTTGATGGCGGAGTGAAGGACGTTCCATCGCGCTGCCAGGAAGAACCACAGCGCCCACAGCAGCAGAGCATGCGGTCGGGACGTAGGGCCGTTCAGGGCTATGATACCGCTGGCCGCCATGAACCCGAGAAGAGGCAGCAGAGCCACGTATTCGAACTGCGATTGCCGGCGCACCACGAAGACAGTAGCGCACAAGGATGTGACGAAAATACCCAGGAAGAGGAACCAGTGGTAGTGCAGCGCGAGCTCGGGGATGTCCATGAAGTGACGAGGTCCACTCAGACGCGTAAGGGCGTAGGCCGACAATGCCCCATACGACAGGGCGCGCGAGGCCCTGTCGAGGTGTCGTTGCCACGGGGGCTCCTGGACGTATGGAGTCGTGGGGATGAACTGCCTCATTTGATCCACCCGTAGATGACGTAGTTCGTCGTGATGAGGTGACCGACGATACCGCGAGGAACGATGATCCTGATCTTCTTGATCGTGCCATCCTTCTCCGCGAACTGATGCCAGTTGTTGTTGTCCGCACTGAAGGCGCCCGGCCACTCCTCCGCATTGCCGTTGGTGATCAGAGTCACCGCAACACCCGTGTAGGTGTTCTTCAGCGGCAGATAGGCGAAGGCCGAGTCCGTGGTCTGGTCGTTCCCGTAGTAGGACCACTCGGTGATCCTCAGGACGGAGACGCCCATCTCCTGTCGGAACTTGGACTCTTCACCCTGCTGGCCCCACAAGATCTTCCCGTAGCAAGGCGTCGCCGGGGTGAAGGTCTCGTTGCCGTTAACCATCCACGAGGCGATCGAGTCGCCATTCATCTTCCAGGCGGCGCCGTCCCAGGTAATGAACTTGCCGTTGTTCTTCAGGTAGAAGAGGAACGGGTTGTCCCCTGTCGGCTTAAGACCTGTGCGCTCCAACTCCATACGCTTGGTGGTCGCACCCTGGATGTTGGTCACGCAGTAGACCCCGTTGTATCGAAGGTTCTGGATGGCGTTCGACACGGAGTTCATGCCCAGGTTGAGGAAGTTCTCCCAGGTGTTGACCGTGTCCTCGGAGGAGTACTTGTAAACTCCGTTGCTGTCTATTGCTCCCACCTTGGCAACCCTTCTATGTGTCTCTCCGAGAAGTCGTACTTATTGATGGCGTCCTCTTCAGTGCATTCTGCGTCCATCTTAGGCGCCCAAGGTATCCTTCGAGCAGCCTTGACCTGCCAGGAGAACCAGGTGCCTGCCTCACCCGAGACCTTGAACTTGCCCCCCTCGACAGGTCCGAGAACCTTCACGCCGTTCGAAGTGAATATCGACGTCGGAACGCCCTTATCTTGTAGCGTATCAAAGTACTCGGGGAGCTCGACGGTCATCTCCCCGCTCTCAGGGATCGTGGCGTTGTCCCAGTACTCGATCCCGTTATAGGGTGACTCAGTGCAGGTGTAAACCAGGATGTGGTCATCCTTCGTCGGGTGACGAATGACGAAGCTCTTCCCTTTGTCCGCGCTGATACGACCTCTGGCGTGGAGATCGCCATTGATTTCGGTTCCCCGGAAGACGTTCGTCTCGTTGCCTCCGGCCCCCCAGTCGAGCTGAGTGATCGGGAACCTCGAATGGATGTACGAGTCAATGCTTACCGCGTAACCGGCGGAAGCGTGAATATGCAGATCTCCGTCGCAGAGGATGTCGGAACGGCGGCCTCCTGTGGTCAGGTGGAACATCCACTTCGGAGTCGAGCCCCTGTAGTTGCCCGCAGCGTAGAAATGAGTGGGTGACATCAGCAGATTCGACAGAGGCGTGTTGACATTCTCCTGCCGTGTGGAGATAGCCAGGTCCTGCCCCGACTGCCGAATGTAAGACCAGGTCGGGGTTCCAACCGCGTTGACCCCTCCCAGATACAACTGACCAGGGCTGAGCTGAGAGAAGTAACGGTTCCCGTCAGTGAACTGTCGGCCGTACAGAGTCAGTGCAGGATCGTCGTTACCGATGACGCCCAGGGCAAGGATGGGCTGCTCCGTGGTGGGGCTGAACGCGGAAATGCCGATGACCTCGCGCGTGAACTCCTGAGACTCGTTCTTGAATGGCACGGCCTTGGAGCGCCCGAACCGCATGTCTTGCCGGGAGGTCTCCGGGTCGAGGAGGAAGTCCCCACCGATGAACCGCCCACCGATGAAGGTCTGACCCCGCAAAGTGTCGGCATCGAACAGGGAAGCCTTCAGGGTTCCCGTGGTGATCTTTGACGCGCTGATGGAGTCGATCACCGCACTGTCGGCCGTGATCGAACCAGCCGCGAGCTGAGCAGCGGTGATGGAGCGGGCCGCGATGCGCTGACCGTTGATGAACCCTGTGGTGATCTTCCCGGCATCGAGGCTCTTAATGATTCCGGACTCCGCTGTGATAGAGCCTGTCTGCAACTTCTCGGCTGAGATCGAGTTCGCCGCGATGTGATCACCGCGGATAGTGTTCGCCTCGATGAGATCGCCTGTGATCTTGTTGGCGACAATGGACTTCGCCTGAATGATCCCGGCCCAGATGGTGTCGGCGACGACCTTCTGGATGTTAGCCGTGCCAGCGGTGAGCTTACCGACATCAAGGGAGGAGATCATGCCGTCAGTCAGGCGCTGCTGAATCCACTCCAGGCCGTTCCACCTGTACTCGACAAGGATGGAGCCCGTCGTCTTCTCACGACCACGGGCGGTGTCCCCGGGATTGTAGCCGCGCAAGGGCGGGTAGCCCGAACCGTCGTAGTAGAAGACTCGGCCCCCGTCCTGTCGGACCATGGCGAGAATGTCGTTACGGGTCTGATCCGCATGTGCTGCGATGTTGTAGGCCTCAGGATCCTGGCTCCTATCGACCTCAACCCACTCCGCTCCGTTCATCCCATGCACGACCTTCGAGTTGTGCGCAGTGGGACTCCAGCCCGGGAACAGATCAGGGCCCGGAGTCGTCTTGTCCCCGGGCCACGTTATGTACTCGTACGAACCCATAGGATCACTTGATCCTGATGATGTAGTTCAGCACGATATACGGAGGCATGTTATTATGCGGGCGACTCCCACCAGTGTCAAAAGCAGAGAGCTTGCCGAGAGAACCATCGGAGGAGCCCGAGGCGATGTTCCACTGGTTACCCCCGGACACGTTCGATCCCCAGATGCCCATGTCGCGCCAATTCGCAACGTTCGGGTTACCGATGTCGTGACTGTGTCGCGGCATCTCATCAAGGGACAGGGTGTGCTGGGCCTCCCCGCCGAGGTTGTTGAGGTTGATGAACTGCGCATTTCCCTGGTCCCGGGTGACGATGACGCGGCCTTTGAGATCGGGAAGCTTGAAGAAGTTGCCCGAGGCTCCGTAGATATTTTGAATCACTGAGTACAACTGGGGGTACGCCGTGCGGTCCATCTGCCGCCCGTCACAGAGGGCGAAGTTGTCCGGAGCCGTGACACCGGCCCACGCAAGAATGGCACCGACAGGGACCAGGGGGCCAGAATCCATGCGCCCCACGTAGAACTGCTTGATCCCGTCGATGATCTTGCCGAGCTCCGTTGCGGCCTTGAGCTCATCAAGGCGCTGCTCGAGGGCCTTGAGCGCGGTGGTGGTGGCGAAGAGGTTGTTGGCCTGCTGCCAGTGCTGGGCCTCAGTCTTCGTCACATCATCCGCGGCCTTCTGCGCCTTGTCGATCGCGGCCTTGTTCTCAGTAACCTTGGCAACCGCAGTGTCAGCATTCTTAGACGCCGCGACGAGACCGTCCTCGACCTTATTAAGCTTGACAGCGGTGATGGGCGTGGCCTGCGCGCCCTCGCCATCAACCCAGTTCGCATTCCGATCGTAAGGCATCAGTCTTCCTTTCCGGCCTTCCTCATGCGGAACAGTTTACCGTCGGGAGACATCCATACAGAAGTATTAACGATACCCTTCGAAGGCGGATAGGGCGACGTGAGAACCTGCCCCTCGATACGCTTGAACGTGTCCGCCACGCCCTGGCTGGCCTGAGCGAGTCTGGCCTGGAGGTTGTCGTTGTTCGTCATCTCGACGCCCATAAGCCAGACGTTGTTGGCCAGTGACGACAGACCGTCGATCCAAGGCACGACTACGTTCTCCCGGTTGTTGGGATCATAGGCCGCAACGATAGTCGTCTTGAAGACATGAGCCCGCCCGTCCGGGGGAACCACGAAGATGTTGGGGCTCGGGTTGACGTTGCGCTTCCACGCGTTATCCGAGTAGAAGTCGAAGCCAACCTGGAACTGAGCAGTCTGAGTGGACTCGTTCCGGAGCGAGAACGCGAACGTGTACGTGTCGTTCTTCGTGGCCCGCTTCACCTTCGGCGGAAGGATCAGCAGACGTCGGGCCCCGCCTGTGGTGTCACCACCAACCCAGTGGTAGCGACCCGGGTAGTTGGTCTCGATCCGCCAGTTCGACGGTGTCGCGGCCGTGGTCCAGGCGACAGGGAAAGTGGCATCAAGAATGTCCGAAGTCCCTGAGCGGAGGCGCTCCAGCGCGGCACGATCCTCGTCCGACATGGAGGTCTTGGGCGTGACATCCACGAAGTCCTGACGGGACTGGTCATAAGAGTACATCCTGTAGCCGTCGTCCGTGTCGAACCACAGGTCGCCCTGCTTACGGCCCTGGAGTGTCGGCTTCTCGGGCGTGTAGAAGATGGTGTTCTTACCATCCGCACTCTTCTGGGCGTTCTCCGCAGCGAGCTTGGCCGCAGTGGCCATGTCCTCAATGTCCTGGGCCTTCTTAAGAGCCTTACTCGCCTCGGTCTGCGCCTGAGCGGCCTTCTGCGCGGACTCAACGATGTCCGGGTCCTTGATCTCAACCCACTTGTCCGTCGCCTTGTCGTAACGGTACGGACGGTTCTTCCCATCCGCCGTATTGATCCACAGGTTGCCTTCGACACGGTCGGCCCCAGCAGGCTCGTTGGGCGAGACAATCACACGACCATCGCTACCAGCCTTCTCCTTGATGTCCTTGATCTGCTTCTCAAGGTCGGCCTTGGTCTTGTCGTACTTCTTGTCGGCCTCATCAGCCCGCTTCTGAAGCTGGACAACGCCATTGTGGGCCCCCTCCAGGTTGTCCGACAAGGACTTGGAGAGGTTCTTGAGATCAACAGCGCCCTCTCCAAGCGTACCTGTGCCGTAGGTCTGCCTGACCCACCGCCCGGCCATGTCGAGCTTGAAGTTCTCAGCTTTATCACCAACGCGCTTCATGGAGGCCTGCTCCCAGCGCCAGATCTCGGTGACGTTGTTCTTGTCGCCAACGTAGACATACCAGACCGCGTTGGGGTGCAGCGGGTAGTCCGGCTTCTCCTTCTGGACACCGGGCGTACGGTTCACCGGCGGGCGGGTGGACCAAGTCACCGCGTCCTGAGCCAGGCGCGACACGCGCTCGATTGCCTCGGTGTCGTCGAGGCGATCACGCATTTTAGCCAGTTCGCCGGCCATAGGAGCCCAGCGGTTGGCCGCGTTGTTCGCGGTGGCGACAGCATCGCCCGTGCGCTGCTCCAGACGGTTGATCTTGCGCTCGATCGCGCAGGTCCAAGACTGCGTCTGCTTCGAAACGTTCGGTGCGGGGTACAGGTGACCCTCATAGTCCCGGCTCATAGAATTCCCCTGTCGCTGATCTCCCTGAGAGTTCGACCGCCGCCGGAGAGCATTCGAACCTTCGGGTAGACGCGCTGAACGTCTCCCAGTGTCGTGTCTCTCGTAGCGGTCAACTGAGCATTATTATCCGACAGAGAAGCATTCGATACGCGCCACCAATGCCCGTCT
>ERZ772928.32-NODE-32-length-64667-cov-8.983347_pt1 | contig 64667 bp, 81 predicted proteins | sample MGYA00511686_ERZ772928 | MGnify/ENA primary metagenome ERZ772928 (study PRJEB29015, sample SAMEA2738063) | human oral metagenome | biome: human oral; feature: human-associated habitat; material: saliva | place: China | collected 2219 ... | reverse complement strand
GATGAATAAGCCATTTAGTGTAACTCCTTATTTGTTTTCTTTTCCTTCTTCTTCTTCTGTAGCTTTATTAGCAGGACCAATCACAGGACCGCTAGGTGCTACAGGAGTTGGGTCTTGGTAGTTAGCCAAATATTCACGAACAAGTGACATTGCTTCAAGCTCCAATCGGGAGTTACCTTGAGAAGCCAGTTCATTTCGTGTCATGTAGAAACGCTCTACATCAGCGGAAGACAAACGATTTGCCATTATATTCTCCTAACATTCAAAAAGTGATAAAGTTATTGGGAAGCTGAACATTCCAACCTCATCTGTCAATTCACTGCTAAAGTCTGTTAAGTCTCCAAATTTCACAGGGGTTACTTTTATTGGCAAGTACCAATCGTCTTTAGAAGCTACATCATCAGCGAAGGTCTTCATTTTCAAGCCTCTTGTTGTCTTAACTTGATGGTATATCATTTCGCATATAGCCTGATACACACCGTCACGATACTCTAGCTTTCCCTCTGGTGTATTCTCTATACAGCGTCTCCCTGAACTAGGGGTCACAGAAGAGTAATACACAGAGAAGTTAACTATATACCGTTTAAAACAGCCTTTGTTTAGGGGGTCTGGCACAATGTCTATCGCCAAGAAGGGAGTATCCCAGCCTTGATTATTCTCATAGTGTTCAGAAGTCCCTACATGAACATTGAATTGCTCATCAAATTCTCTGTAACGCTTTCGTGGGTCGGTTTCTTTCTTATTATCCACTTGGATAAAGTAGTCTAGGACTTCGTAGCCGTAGAGCTGTAACCACTTCTTTATATTGATATAAATACTGCTAATCACCTTCTAAGACTCCTTATAATCCTTGACTTACCTTTGTTTGCACTAATCCATTCCTCTAGCACTTCTTTACCTATATCGGTGCTTGTACCAATACCTGAGCCCCTACGCCCACTAGGCTGTCTAGCTGACATACTTGACACAGAGAGTGGAAGGAGCTGTCCTCCCATAATCTTTGTGGCATTTTCGATATAGTTGAAGGGAGGTAGCCCTGATTTAGGGTATCCCTTTAACATATATGTAGTAGCGTAGAACCTATCTTGCTTTGACTTCTCCCTTAGCGTATCAGCACTTACTGATACAGAAAAGCCATTTCGTGTGCGCTTTATCTGGGTACTCTCTCTAAGAGCTCCAGTGGCTCTGGATACCTCTGCCCTAGACTCAAGAGCAACATTATACACAACTTCTGCAAACTCTCTTAGGAGCTCATCACCTGTGATTTTAGAAATGTCAGTCATGGTCTACGGCAATAATCCCTTGCATTTGTTTCACATAAGGCTTGCACTCAAAGAGTAGTTGCTCATGCTCACGTCCTGCTAGTCGCTGTACCGTCAATTTAACGTCCCAGCAACCGGGTAGTACCTCATAAGTCTTGATACCAACAACCTTCCAGAAGACAACACCGGCGTCCTCAGGGCAGTTATTATAATTACACCGAACACTCACACGCTGGATAACATAATAGCCATGCTTTATGTCAAAGTCACAGGTGTGTAGCTGGTTGTGAAGTGAAAAATAGAAGGTGGCTAGTGTGGAGGAAGTTTCTAGTTTGTGAGTTGTCTCTACATCTTCAAACCGACCTACTGGCATGTAATCTACACACTTAAGATGTTCGACCTCTTCAAACACACAGGTATCTATCTTACGGCTGTTTTCATCATACCGTGATACCTTCCCTCCTTGCTTAATTACTATTACTTCTTTATTATTCTTGGGAAGCCCCATCATTTACCTCCTCAAAGGAAGGCTTAACAGCTCCGTCCTTGTCTCTATGTTTCAGGTTAAGCAGGTAGCGTCCTTGAATATCATCAGCCACTTCCTGTGCTTCTCCTTTTCTAAAGACGAATAATCGTCCTTCATAGTACATACGGTATTCTGTTTTATAGACCTCATTAGATGAATGGGTCGTAGAAGTTCCACAGCGAGAACAGCCATAACTTCTAGCCTCTCTTGTGTACTCCCCTAGATACCTTACTTTCATGCTTTCTTGCCTTTCCTACTGCAATAAATACGCTTGTGTTCTCATACTGACACAGGGACAGCATGCTCAAACTTTGTAGTGCCCAACGGTTGATTAACTTAGTGTAAATATACTCAAGACTTGCTGTGTCAACGTCCCATGTCCTAATCAGGTAGTCCACTGACTTACTCTTAAGCACAGAGCCTACTGCCAACCGGTCCATCTTAGAGCAATCGTCCAAGCTTCCACAGTTGTTCTGGTAAGCAATGAATACTTGTAAGAAGTGACACATAGCCTCATAAACACACAGAGGGAGCGTTTCAGCTGTGTAACCAGCCTCATACCGTGCTACAAGCTTGTAGGTAGTCTCACATTGGCATGAGGTATCACATTGACAACAAGGGTTGATTTGTTCGGTCATATCAATAAGAATAGTCCCATCAATACTATCCCAACTCCACTTAGTTCTGTCAAGCTCAATTACTTCACGAGAAAGCCCTTGTCTCTTGTGTAAAAACAGCTTTACTGTGCTTGGGTCAAAACCTTTAAAATAATAAGGCTTAAATTCATATATAGCCTTACATTCACAGATTTCATAGTTCCCAAGCTCAATGATTTCCTCACGAGCTGTCTTTAGTATGGTTGCACAGGTTTTATCAACCCAACAGAACATTTGGGCAAGAACCCGAAGGAACTTACCCACATATTCCTGAATATCTGCACCATCATTGCAGTCGAAGCATTGGCAATGTTTCTTTAGCTCCTCAGTGACCTTTACAAGCTCAATTTGAAGCTCTTTGTTATCAGCCATTGCCAACCTCCTTTAATTAAGCCTCAGCCTTGATAGTAGCCATTGGGAACGGATTAAGACCTGTAAGAAGACCTTGGATACGTTCAAATACAACGGCAGGGCATTGTTGGTCAAGCGGAATGTTAGCAATCAACAAGTGAGATACTGGTGAATTGGTATATACCAAACCAAAGTTTTCATACTTGTCACAGATTACTTCACAGCCTGCTTGAGTATCGTCTTCTGATGTCACAGTGCGGATAGAGTCTTGAGGTACGAACAAGTCGTGTTGTGTCAAGGCTTCTACACGGTTCAAGTCAAGCACATATGCTTCACCAGTCATGCTTACTTCATTGTCATAAGGCATGTGGTAAGAAGTACCAAACTTAATGCCACGGAATGTTACAGTATCACCTGAGATAGCCCAGCCTTCTGGCAGTTGAGCGTCTTTACCCGGTTTGATTTCTGATTTAATTCCACGCAAAGTCAATGGGTGAACATAAATCTTGTAGTTAGAATTTTGTGATTGGAGTACATCAAGGTAGCAAGCTACTTGACGGAAAGCACCAATTACAGAGCCAGCAGCGTCAATAGGAGTGATACCCGGATGGGTCATCATTTCAGCTACACCGTGGAATGGACGTAAGCCATTACCCTTGTAAGAGAGCAATCCTTGTATGATATGGCGTTGTACGATAAACGCAAATGTGTACCAAGCCATGAAAGCTTCTGCTTCTGCATAGCTCATTCCAAGCTTCTGGAACTTGTTAATCAAGTCGCCTTGCTTGAAGTGTACTTTGTCCTTCATCATACGGTCAAGACGGTTTTCACAGTCCTTGAAGCACAGGTAGCGAACAGGTGTAGCGTCACCAGTTGCTTTCATAGTGAACTTCTCAGTGAAGCAACAGCTATCACCAGTATCACCAGAGAAGTCTGGAGCTTCTGTACCCCATGTCAGGGACTCCATAATCCAATCGCCATTTTTAGCACGACGCAAAGTACCAAGGTTAGCTTGCTCAAAGCGTTTAAGCAAGTCTGATACCAGCTCATCTTCCATACCTACTTCACGAAGGCTTGGCTGAGCTTTAGACCAGTCACGGGAGATACCAAATGGGATTTCTCCGTCTTTATGGAATGGTGCTTGTGGCTTAAAATTAGCGCCTGCGTCACGTGCCATTGACTCAAGGTTAGCAAGAGCTACTTTAGAATTATCGTAAAGATAGTCAATGGCTTCCTTAAGAACAATGTCAAAACTTGTCAACTTTTCCATTAGTTATTTTCCTCCAAAACGTTTACGCAGACCTGTAGACTGCTCTAATTTCTCTTCCTGCTCTTTAACCACAGGGGCTTCAACAGAAGCCTTAGATAGCAACGCTGAAAGTGTTTCCATACGTTGTTTGATAGCTCCTTCTGATTGAGCTTTCTCTTGTTCAAGAGCAACCTTTTCAGCTTCAAGCTTTCCAACCTTAGCCTCAAGTTCAAGAATTTTAGCTGTAGCTTTTTCCAGCAATTCTACTGTACTAGCTTCCAAGCTTTCTTCTTTCACTTCCTCAGCTTGCTCAGTAGCCTCAGCTTCTGCTTCTACAGTAGGCTCAGCTACTTCTTCCTTAACTTCTTCTACAACTTCTTCAACTACTTCTGGCTGTTTTTCTTCAACTTCTGTAGCCTCAGCAGATTGTCCATTGAAGTAAGCAAGGATTTTATCTAAAGTGTTTTCTTTATCCAACTCTAGCTCCTTCTCTTGTTTCAAATACACAGAGGGCTCATAGCCTCCGCTCTTTGCATTTCCGGGATTTCCTACAAATGAAAATCCTGTAATGTGTATATTATCAGTGATAGGCACAGGTTCGTCAGTAAACTGTGCATTATACTTGGTCAGTTTCGTGTACTCAGCGACTTCCTCAGGCTTAATATCCTTGAAAGTCCAGCTAAACTCAGATGAAATAGCAAAAGGCTCATCTTGAATGATAAGGTCCTTAATCTGGCTAAGCTCTGTGTTCACATGAGGTTTTACAAGTAAATCTGAGCGTCCTTTGTCGTCTGTGATAATCCTTAAGTCTTCCTTACGGAAGTAGCCTTGTCGCACAGGGAAGCTGTTAGTATCTACATGTCCAACCGTTACATAACCTTCGTACTCTTCATCAATGCTGTCATACCACTTCTGTAGTGTTCCTTTAGCAAGATAAAGACGAATAGAACCATCAGGGAACAGGACAGAGCCCTCAGATAAGAGGGTCATGTATCCGTCCTCACCGTCATAGTTCTTATTCACAGAAAATGACTCTTTGTGCTTATCAGTCTTACTCAAGTTAATATAGCCGTCAAGCAAATCCTTGTTCATGAGGTAGGTGTCTATCTCATTCTGGATTTTCTTGGCTATCTTAGAATAAACTGGCATTATTCAGTCACCTCAAATAGATGGTATTCAAGTTTACGAACTTTGTGACCCCCACAGCTTGCACAGTAGGCGTATTCATAAGAAACCCCATCTTTTTTAAGACCTGCTTCTGCCTCTGGCGTGTAAGGTAACTGCTCAGTAAGTCCTCTCAGGCTATCTACTAAAATCTCATCAGTAGTTTCATACCAGCCTTCATCATCTGCTTTACCAGATGGATAGAACTCAAACAATTTACGGTTACTTTGAATGTAGCCGTCCTTTGTGAAATTCACACGAACTACCAAGTCACGCTTCAAAAATCGTGAAACTCTAAACTTCATCTAACTCCTCTACTTCCTCAGGAACTTCCTCAGTCGGTACAGGCTCTTCAACCACAGGAGTTTCCTCCACAGCTGGTGCTTCATAATGAACCTCTTCCACAGAGGCTTCTGGTTCTACAGCAGGCTTAGTTAGGTCGCTGTCAGAGATTGGTGTAATCTCTTCTACTTCCCAGCCGAACTGTTCCGCACGAATTTGAGCCAAATACTCGTCATAGGACATTCCTACTTCGATTGTCTCGTTCATTACTTATCTCCTTCGTAAGTAATTGGGAACTTGTAGCAGTCTACTTCAGTTGTTTGAAGAGTGCGCTCTTCTGTAGTGAAGGAAACTTCATACTTGTCACCACAGCAATAAGTAAATGACTTGAACTTGTTGTCAGCTTTATCAAAATACTGAACCTGTTCACGTCCCACAATAATGTGTTTAACCTTTGCCAAAATTTGCTCAGCCAAAGGTGATTTGAAAGTCATTTCTTGTGAACCAACCGTAAGTTTTAGGTTCATAATTGCGACTTTGATTTTATTTTCCTTTGAGGGAGTTAGTTTTGGTGCAGCTGGCTTAACAGTAGTAGTTTTATACTTGCGTACCATGTCTGTCCTCCTTAATAATTGTCTACCTAGTTATATCAAAAAAAGCACAGTAAGTCAAACCGCACACTGCACTTTTATTTTAACTATTTATTGAATTTAAGCTCATCAATAACCTTGGCTGTACCATGTTGTAAGCGGTACTTGTTGATAAGCTCCATAATTTCTTCCATGGAAGATGGGTCAAATGTCTGGTCATAGTCATTCACAAACTCATCTTCTTTGATGTGCTTAGTACCCTTAACCTCTGGTTTGCCCTTAGCGTCTGGACCTATAATATAGCCAACAACGAAGTTAGCGTAGATATGTCCAGAAGATTGGTCCATAAGAGCTCGTTGGTCAACAACAAAGACATAAACATCACTCTCCTTACCTTTAGCGTCTGTGTGTTTCTCGATTTTCACACGGTTGTCAAATGCAATCTCTACGTTCACAGCGTAGGAAGTGCGAGGTGTACGAAGCAAGTTTCCTCCACGTCCAAATGTTGGTACTTTCTCCGCTAAGTTAAATTGACCTCCGTTAAGCAACACATCTGCGTCAAGGTCAGTCATATCAGCATAGTTTCGTAGTGTGTACACAGGCTTACCGTTACGAACATACTCAGGCTTAATAGCTCCTCGTTTTTCCTCAATAAATCCTAACACATCTGTAATAATTGAAGACATCAAATACTCCTTTGTCTCTTATACATCTTTTGCAACTCATTTTGTTGCTGTTCCGCATATCGTTCCTGCATTTCAGCAGTGATTACCTCATATTCATAAGGCTTAGGCTCTCCATAGTCTTTCACATGGTCTGCCCTTCCCTTCTCATCTAGGCTAATGTATTGGCTATAAGCCTCAAAAGCCTTAGAGTTAGCAACCTTAGCATATAATACACCAATATCTGTGTAAGTTGTATCATCCATGAGAGTTAAGTAAGGGATATTGTATTCCTTGGTCAAGACAAGCACCTGCTCATCTATCTCATCAAGTGGCACAGGGATTACATCATCATATGCAAGCCCTCTCCACTCCTCTTTATCTTGAATAATACCACAGGTTAGCGCCCAGCCATAGTTAATCAGGTAACTAATTTGTCTGAAAAAAGCTGGGGTTGTTCTGCATAATTTTCAGGACGTTCTCCATCATTGACTCGTCTGTGATGTACTGAATGAGGTTGGTAGAAACTCCTAGCACCTCTACAATAATATTTTCACAGGCTTCAATGACATTATCATCAAAAATTTCATACAGCTTGAAGAAATCTTCCGCTGTGTAAACTTCTGTAGAACCATCTTCCTTGAAATTAGTAAAGGCAATAGCTACACGTGAGGCATAGTTACGGACACGTCTACCAATACGTGCTGAGATAAAGCGCTGTTTAGCTTCCACACGTTGCACATAGGCTGTGCCTCCCATCACAAGCTCCAAGTCAGAACCTGCCGGGTCAAAATCCTCAGGCACAGGCAACCAGAACTCAAGCTCATAGTCTACCTTACGTGCCTCTCCAACTCTCCGTGTATCTCCACTAACTACCTTACCGGAGTTAGTAGCCACAGCCATTGGAGTATCATCATGAACAGCTTCCACAAAAGCTTCGTTCAAATCTTCAACAGTAACTTTCTTTCTAGGCATTATACATATCTCCTTAAATAATTAAGTTTTTATCCAGATAGGCTTCTGCCTTCTCTGGGTTGATTTCCTTAAGTCTATCATAAACTTCAAGAATTGTCATGTCATTGCTATAGTTGTAGTCCTTAGAGAACTCATAACTTGCAAATGTAATGTCTTGCTCATGGTGATTGAGCCCGACTGCATTTTCAAGAAGCCGTGAACACTGTCCAATGAAGTGTGTCCGCATAGGGATAATATTGTTCTTCATTGAGTTGTCAATGATACTGTGTGTACCAATATTTGATACCGTCTTACCGAGGTCAAACAGCCTTGCAGGTACACCGAACATCTGTGCCACAATAGATGAGGCATACAATGACAGGTAATCTAGGAAGTCCACAGCCTTGGTATCCCGTGTCAGCTGTAGCAGGTTCTCAAACTTACTAGAGTACACAATAGCGTCATTATACTCTGTTTCTGAGAGCTTCTGTGAAATGTCTTCCATATCCTTGGCAATCTTGTCAGCACGTTCCTTCTTAGCAGTACGCCCCATGTCAAGAAGCTGACCAGCACTAGGTACAAATCCTTCTGCTTCACCCTCTTCAATACTATCAATGATACTATCCTTTGCTTGTAGGGCAATCGTACCAATACCGTTTCGAGCAATATCATAGTTCATTCTATCAAGAATGTTCAACAATAATTGCACACGCTTGCGGTCCTTAAGTAGCGGACTGATACCAAATACCTTAGAAGTATCCAGCTTGACACAGGCGAAATTATCCTCAGTCACAAGGAGCAAATCGTCCTTGTACTTTTCTGGGTTTTGTAACAAATCCATATAAGCTTCAACGTCAAGATTTGTATAGCCTTTACTATATCCTGTGATACGGTCTACAATGGCATGTGCGTCATCTGTACGCTTAATCACATAGCTCAATGTCTGAGTCAACACAGGGTGCTCAGGATAGGGGATTGTGATTGCAAGAATATCCTTAGGGTGAACTCCTACAAGACCTTGCCCTGAATTATACAGCCCATAGTAGCCATATTTCCGATAACCCTTGGCTACACCTTGAAGGACATCAATATTACGCTGACCGTTAAAGTTAGTCTCTTGTAAGTATTTATGAAGTAGCTTATCCTTCTCCTCGTCCTTTGTTGTCAGACGGTTCGTGAACATGTAGTATACCATGCTGTCAAGGATATAATCTACATCAGGAAGGCTCAAAGCAAGCTTTTCAATGGTCTTAAGGTCTTTTCCAATAGGCATTTCACGATAGCCACTAGAAGTATATAGCAATCGGTCTTCCACAGCGGAATTAAAGAACTTATCCATGGCTTCTACGCCTTCAAGCTCTTCTGGTGTACGTCTACTCAGATGTTCTTGCTGAGGCTTCTGTACTTTCTTCTTTCTCTTTCTTCCCATTAATGGTCCTCCAAATAGAATAGCTCTATGGCGTGTATAGCCAATAGAACACTATCAAGTTCGTCTGGTGACTGGTGAATTAGCTTCTTAATCTCAGATTTAGGTCTAAGTTTCACAAGCCTGTCTTCTGGTCGTTGAATTTCTGCCACAAAGGACATCTGCCGAGCAATTCCGTCCCAGACTTTTGTCATGAAGGACACACGTTGTGCCTCCATCATTCCTCGTAACATAAGGTGCATTTCTACACGCTTATTAAAGGCATACTCGGCACTAGGGTCATGAGCTATCTTCTTAGCCTCTGTGACCTTACCACCGAAGTCTATATCATATACATAAGCCTTTAGCTTACCTGAGAGCCTAGCCATCTTAAGAGGCTGAACAATGTGAGCTCCTCCTCCTGAGTCAATAGCTATAGCCCTTACTTTAAACTGATTGGCTATTGTAATAATCTTATTCACAACGTCTCTAGCCGTGATACCATCAATCCATTCCTTAGGTTTAATATCCGTAGTATCCACAGCGGTTATGTGACCCTCTTTGTCTATACAAGACAGAGTTACTTGAATACTGTCAGCACCCTTGTAGGCACTATCCACTCCAAGAAACCATTCAAGGTCAGGATTAAGAGAGTTAAACTCTTCAAGAATATCAGGCTGAGCGTCAAAGAAGTTAGACCGCTCCACAGGGAACTCACACAGGAGGTTTTCTCTTATGGAGTCCTCTGTGATTGTAAAACCTGACTTCATGAGCTGGTCTTTTGTGTAGTTGATTGAGCCCTCTTCCATAGCAGTCACAACGTCTAGCCACATAACAAATTCATCATCTGCTAGGTCCTCTTTGGTCATAAAGTCAAAGAAGCTGTTCAGTGACCGTGGGTTTGAGATTAGATACATGATGAGCTTCTCACCTGTGTCACTTTCAAACTCCCGACGTGCCATATGTCCTAGAGCAAGGGGTGAAATATCGCTGGCTTCATCACCAAACATATTCCCACCACGTCCGATTACATGGATTTTAGAGGGGTCTGTAAAGTTACTACCAGCGGATAGACCTTCCAGCTTTCCTCCGTTACGGAAGCTAAATCCTTCACTAGAGAATGAGCTCAGACCACGCTTTAAGCGCCTATCCACAGCAGATACGTCATTTTCGTCCATACTCAGCATTTCTTTCACAGAGGGGTGAGCATTTACTAGAATTTCTCTGGCATGTTGGATAATAATGCCTGAATACTCATTGGTAGACCCTACAGCGTAGCAGTTCTGTCCTGAAAATGCAAAATTATTACTCATAATTCCACACAGGAAGGACTTCCCATAACGAGGGGTAGCCACACAGTAGCCTGTCTTATAATCCCCACTCAGGAAAGCTCCAAATTGCACAGCCTGTGACCACCAGAGCTCAATATTGAACCGGGAAAGGGCTGTACGGAAGCCTAATTTATAATATTCAAGCTCTTTCTCAAAGCCCTTAGTCTCTCTGATACTATTTCTCTTAAAGTGTTTTGGTATATACCCTTTTACTGCCTTCTTTAGCTTCTCCTTAGGAGTCACAGTGTCCAGCAGTATGCTTAGCTTTTCCCTATTAGAGAGTAACTTCCTCTTTTTCATAGGTGAGCCAACATCTACATCTTGGGTGGGCATAGCTAAAGTCTCCTCCTGTATAACTCAAATAATTCACAGCAACATCGTAGGCGTCATCTTCTGGGTCAAGTCCCTCAATGAAGGAAATTCCCACAGGAACTCTAGTCCCATCAAGAAGCCTACAAATAGGACAAGTCCGCTCATCATTCACAGAGTTCCACCGCTTATAGATTACCTCTCCTGTGATATGGTGAAGTACCTTGGCAGTCTCTACTGAGGCTTTTTCGATAGCCATATGAACCTCTGACACAGAGATAAGCTCAATAATTGGTACTATCCTTCTATCAATCTCTTCTTGGTCTAGTACACCCTTTTCAGCAACCACTTCGTCTCTAATACTTATAATATCAGCTTTCCTACTGGCAAAAATCTCTTTTAGACGTGTATAATTGCTTCTGGCAAAGCCTGATTGATTGATACTATTCTGTGCATTACGATACTCAACCTCATCAAGCTCTAGTCCAAGTTCATTAAGGATATATTCAAGCTCCTCATAAAAAGAGTCAGTGTAAAGGTCCACAAGATAGCCTATTAAAGCTTCCTCAAAGTTGTCGCTAGGAACTTCGTTAATCACACGATTAACATATTCGCTTAGCCTTGCTTTAAAATCATCATAGTTCCTGATGAATATCTTGTCCTGTGAATTTGCCATTACAAGTCCTCAAATAATTTATCAAGACGAGCACTGGTATAGCGCTCAAGCTCCTCAATACTCTCAGTTTCCCGGTTCAGGTTCACAGTGGTTTGTGTAGGTTTACCTTCGATACGGTTAGCCCACTCAATACGCGCTGTGCCGTTTTCAATACTTTCAAAAATCTGCTTCAACGCATTAATCCGCATTGGCGTAGCTGGAGGAATTTCTGCAAATCGTTTAAGACCGAAAGCCTTAACAATGTCCTCGTCATATTCCTCAAGACCCCAGCGAATAGCATAAGCCTTTAAATCCTCAAAGGAGGCAAAGCTCAGCTCTCGCATTTCATCTGAGTATAATCTTTTCTCTGATTTCTTAGCCATAATGTCCTCTTTCTTCTAAAACAAATCCCACAGTGATAGCACTATGGGACTCTTCGGAGCAACGTATGTATAGTATAACACTGTGTGTTTAATAATTAGGTGATTTGCTCCTATGCCCATGTGACCTTTTACAATCACACAGGCTAACGATACAGGAGATATATGAAATACATTGCCACAAAGGGCAAAGTGCATAGAGGGATTTGAACCCCCGAATAGTTGGGTTGCGGCCAACGTCCTTAAGCCACTTGGATATATGCACATAACCAGCTGGGGTAGGTCTGGTAGTAATAGAAAGGTTATAGAAAGGTAATATGAAAAGGTTTATAGCAAAAGTCTTCCTACCCCATGCCTAATAACGATTGTATTTTATACTCCAAAGGTTTCCCTTCTTCATAAATAATGTTTGATGGAACACAGTAGTAACTGAGGACTCCATCTTTAAGCTCATACATCTGCAAGTTATAACACACAAGCTCTTCTGTGTCAGATAAATTCACACGAAGTACTTTCTCAGAATTATTTTGCTCTACTCTTGGTAGTAGCCCTTCTGGTACTTCGTAAGTTTTTGTAGATGTCACTACTTGTACTTTCATAAAAATATTCTCCAATCAGTATCGCTTCTGCGTCGTCATCACAGATTACATCATGCCCCTTCCGTCTGCACAAGCCTATTGCATGTTTCTTAGCCTCGGCTCGTTTGAGACCAGATAACTTAAATAACTTGCGCCAGACCGAAGGACCAACAAAGTTGATAGCTAAATCATTAAGCTCTCTAATAATCACTCCCTGTGTTATAGCCAAACACACAAGGGTCTTTTGATTTCTGAGAACTTTAAGCTCTTCTATGATTACCCGTTTTATTGGGTAGCTATGCAGAAGAAGTCTTACCTGCTCAGCCATTTCCTGTGCACGTTCTAGGTAACTATCGTTGTGAGGGGAGATAACATTATGGGTAACCACTTTTCCGTTGTGGTCAAGAATGGCGTATCCTGTTGAACGTGTTGAAATGTCTAAACTGAGTAACATACTTCCTCCTGAGCTATGTATCTATAATACCATAAGTCACAGAGGAGTGCAAGTAAAAATCTCGCTTTTTAGCAAAGTACAGATAATACAAGTTAAAGAAATACACATAGCTCTTAGAGCTCTTCTTTATACTGTATTATCTGTACTTTACTCCTGAGCTATAGGAAAGGTCACAGAGAGCTCTAAGAAATTACACAGGAGAGCCTTAGATGTGACACAGAGGTGATTAGCTCTTTCCTTCCCTGTGTTACTAGTTTTCTGATATGCTATTATCTGAACTTTGCAAGCAAAGTACAGATAATGCATATTAAAGAAATATAGCTCTGTGTTATTCTTTATACTGTATTAATTGTACTTTACTATGGATATTTTACCAAAGTACAGATATTACACTATAAAGAATAAAATATTCTGTGCCTTTCTTTACCTTGTATTATCTGTACTTTACTTTTCCAACCGTTTCACTATTGAAACTTCTAACCAAATATGCTACAATAGTTACATGGAGGTAAGGAAAATGAAATATATTTTCTCAGATATTAAATCACAAGAAGTTTCAAGAAAGAATAGGCTAGTATCCCCTGTGACGGCTGAGTTCCTATTTAATATATATGACACAGGAAAGTTTGACTTAGAGGAGCTCATAGAGTCAGGAAGACAGCAGTTCCAAGATTACTACACAAAGCGATTAGGTAAGGAAATCACTGTGACCTACATAGAGAACCTGAATGAGTCCCTGAGAGAAATGCTAAAGGGATTGAATAAGAAGCTGGCTAGGTCATTTGGAAGTACAGCAAACGTCCATAAATACATCATGGCAGGCACAGGCTCGTTAAAGGTCTCTAGCAAGTCCACACAAGCGTTATTTGAAGTCCTAGGGGAAAGTACCACGGTATCTGTTTTCTACAGCAGAATGGCTGAATATGTGCGTTCTGAGGTGTATCTTGAGGGAGACCATATAAATATCCAGAAATTCTTCCCTGATGTACCGTTCTGGGAAATGGACCCAGCCTCTGTGTATATGTATCAGACAGGAAAGACATTTGTTAAGGGAGGACTATTATACCTGTGGTATAAGAAGTATAATATTTCAGGTCCTACTGAATGGTTTGAGGGCTATGAGAGCTATTTGAAGGAATACTTTGAGCTTCACAGCGAGTATGGCGAATTTATTTATAATCCTATGCTAAGGGCTGACGCCTCAAAGGCTGTGAAAAGATTATTCGGGAACATTAAGAAGGCACAGGCTCACTTTGGACTCTCTCATACACAGTGGTTCTGGTGGTGGAAACGTAGCACAGAGGAGATAGATGAGCTCTCTAACTGGCTTGTGGAATACTATGGTGTGTCTCACGCTGAGGTGCTAGGCTCTAGGAATATGGAAGCCTTTAGGGATAACTTTAAGGACAAAGCTACCAAGGAAAGAATATCTAAGGAGTTCATTGAGGACTTTGATGACACAGTAAGATACCTTAAAATTGAATATACATAAAAGGACCTACTACAGGTCCTATTTTATTATTCAATACTCTATCACCTATTATCTACTCCTTCGTTACACTCAGGGTAGATAATATAATTCTAAGCTCATAAACATAGCGGGGCTATGTTTATTCACTAAGAATTATATAATATATAAGTGAATATTCATTATGCATATTATTAGTATTATATTCATTAGTATAATTTATATACCTCCCACATGATACAACACCGCCGCACTGATACTGCAAGTATAACGATTTTTGGGCATTTTGTCAACTCAGACACTACACTTTTTATTTTATGCATTTTACCCCCACTTTATGCACGAAATATCCAAAATTATGCATAAAACTAGTAAATTTAGTAGGATAAAGAGGCAAATATTATAGTTAGATAGATAAATGAGTAATAAATCTATGTAACTAGGTATAAAGGATATGTAGAGGACAGTAGAATAGTATCAGTTTTTCTTAAAAATATTACATAACTTTTCTTAAACTAATTTATTATGCTATAATATCCTTCAAGTTATCCACAGAAATGGCTAGTTATCCACAGTTTTTGTTACAAATAAATTACAAAATTGAGTTATGTGACTTTTTGGTAACATTGTGAAATTGTGAAATGGCTTAGTGACGGGCTTTATAAGAGTTATCCACAGGGTAATCATAGAAAATGCACAAATTTAATATTATACTAAAATATCTATAAATAAATTATACTATATTCATTTTGAAAAATTGGAGTCTATTTTAGTACCATAATAAGGGCACAGGATAACCCTTCAACTCATACTTGCGTATTCGTGGAAGGTTATCTTTGGAAGACTAACGCAGACTTCCTCGCAGGGCTCGTTGTCTTTGTTATATTACTAAGCTCATAATACTCCTCGCAGAGCTCGTAGTATTATTTCACTAAGTAATATACAGCCCTGTGTTATTATCAGAGAGGAATAGGCATTTCCTGTGTCTTACAGAGCCCTCTGTGTGATATGCATAGAGATAAATATATACCCAGAATTATGAATAATACATAGCACAGGATAGCTCCAAAACCTAGAGCCACAAGAGAAAGAGCCATATGCATAGCGATAGAGAAAAGGGTCATTCTTGTACACTTATAAATCCCCTGTGTCTTATTAGAGTAATAGAGTAGTGGCTTTTCAGAGCTCATATAAAGCCCTGTATTCGATTTTAGTGTCTTCTGAGGGGTATTATACTGGAGAAATAAAATAGAGCTCTAGAGAGGCTTATATTAGCTCCATAGAATAGTGCTTAGGATAGTACCATACAGAGATATGAGTACAGAGATAGGATTATTCTCTCAGCTCGTTACACTCGCAGAGAATAATATTCTACTAGTATTCATAGCCATACTTCGTATAGCTATTCATACAGTAGAATACACAGGAATTATAAAATACGATTTAAATAGTACCTTCGGTACAAGGGATACGAATTATATAAATCCTTATGGGACAGGGGACAAGGGAATAAAATACGAATTAAATCATATTATACGAATTATATCGAATATATGGAATAATGTTAGGTTGGAAATAATTTGAATGGTGGATAGAGGAATTTGAGATAGGCATGAGTGAGTTCATTTTTTAATTGGGTATAGGAACAAGTTCCAGAGGACAGGAGAGGATAGTATCATGATAAGGGAAAGTAGGGAACAGCAATCGGGAGGAGGGGTTAATATTACATATTTATTTTACTATGAAAAATTTTTGAATGGTGAATAGGGAAATACCTAAAATATTATAGTACTAATAATTTTTAATTGGTCAATGAGCATATCAGACCTCCCCTCCTACCCTGCTCTTTTTTAATCGACCTTTTTCTTTAACCCTTTTTAACCAAGGAAAATATACCACTTCTTTATACTAAAAAGTAAAGGGTAAAGTAGTTTATCCGTGTAAGAAAAGCTTACATGGTTATTTATATGGAAAAATGTTAGGTGGGAAGGAGTTATCGAACATGGTGTACAGAAACAGACAGGGAGTAAGAAAACAAACACCTTGTACGATACCGACCGGTCAGTCGGCTTTCAGTCATTCATTTTTCACCCTCCCACTTGCCCTACACTTATAGGCGTAGCCTATATACTCTTATAGCTATTAACTATATATAAAAATCTATAAAAGTTGTTGACAACAAGGTTAGAAGATGGTATACTAGTATCATAAAGATAAGGAAAGAAACAAAGGTTTCAAATACCGCAGGCTATCCTGCTACTATCTTGCTCTTTGAAAATTAAATAATAACAAGGGAAAACAAGCGCCCTACTGAAAGACTTGCAAAGACTTGCTGGAGTAGCTCAGAGGCGACCGGAGAGGTAACTAGTAGAGAGGGTAAGATAGCTTACCTAATGACCTACTAGCCAGTGCAAAGGCGCACTAAGTGAAAAGCAAGCCACTCAACAACAACTTATTAGCTAGTGCCACATGCTAGAGCTCACCACTATAAAGCAAGGGGAGTTCCTATAACCGCAAGGTTACTCACTGACTAGATAAGATATACTATCAGTTTGAATATATAGCCTCCTGTGCTATCACTATCAAACAATGGGATAGTCACTACTTACCGACATCAAGCCCCTTGCTCAGACGTTAAATAATAGAGCCCATAAGCAGGCACTAGCTCACGAACGAAATAATAATATAAATAATTACTAAAACCGCTGTGCCTATAGGATTAAAGACTAACAGTCAAAACAAATACGCAGGCACAATAATTAAAATAAATATGCTAATTCAAACTAAGGCTTTGGGAGTGTAACAGTTCCTAGAGCCATAGCTCGAACACAAGGGCACTATAATTAAAAAGGAGTCATGCACTATGACAAAATCAATTAAAATCACAAGAACAGCCCTGACTGTTCAAATCAGCTTTGACAAGGGAGACATTTCCCTAACCTTCCTAGATGAAAAGGTTCTGACTATGTTCATTGACCTTTACAAAGACACTAACGCTGAACTCTATATGCTCATTAGTAACTTTCTAAATGCAGGGCTCATCACAGAAGAAGCAGGAGCGGACTATCCAGCCTGTGCTTATCTTGACCGTAACTATATTGAGTTCATGCCTCTACTAGAAGAGGTGGACAAATGAAAAAACTACTCTCAGGGCTCACTGTAGCCCTTCTCCTGTGTCTCTGGGGATATTCTCAGTCTCAGCCTCACACAGGGCAAATAAGGGCTAAATTTAGCTCACAGGGTGAGTACTTTCTGCAAGTTGTAGGAGATAACGGGGAGCTTCTCAATATCCCTACAGACTACAAAACCTATACAGCTTCACACAAGGGGCAAATGATACCGCAATAACATTTCAATAATTTAAAATCAATGAGGGGTTATCCTCATAATCATTCACTTAAAAGAGGTAAAATAACATGGAAACTTTAACAATCAACGGACTTTTGAACCGCTACTTTAACACAGACTCAATCGAATTAGGCGAAAATAAGCCTAAGCTCTCAAAGCAATTAAAGAAGCTTAATATCACAGTATCAGACCTAGAGCTTAAGTTCTGGGGCGAAGCCGTAACCGAACTTATCGGGCTATACACTGACGCTGACTATCTCAATCTCTATGAGGGCAACCCATACGATTATGAGTTTGAAGTTAAGTTCTCAGCTGAGTTACCAACCTATGATGAACAAGATGATTGGGCTTTTGATGGCTCATGCAATAACACAGAAGGCTGTGGAAGTATCACAAGTACAGCCCTAGCAAGCTATGAGGGTTCTCGTTATTGCTATATCTATAACACTGATGGTGAACCTACCGGACGGTTTTACTACTTTAGCCAGCCTTCTGGCTTCTGTGTTGCTGATTGGTATCGGGTAGGCGACCATGGAGAATACAGTGCACCCCTAGCCCTCTTGCTTGTGCACTATGGGGTTAAATGGGAAACAATCGAATATACCACAGAAGAGGTAGGGGACCTTGTAAACACTAATGGCTTCTGGTCTAACTTTGCTTGCGACCGTGTGCGTAAATACTATAGCCCTAACTTTGACTTTGGGGCTGTAGAGTTTAAAGATTTAAATGAACTGAATTTGAAGGATGAAGGATTGATTTACATTGAAAATGAAGGATGGCTAGATGAAGATAGTGTAGTATACTCTGAGGAATACGGGGAATACATTAACCAAGATGACGCCGTATACTGTGAAAATATTAATAGCTGGGTGCGAGAAGATGATAGCCAGCTGGACTCTTGCGCCCGCTGTGGCTCTCCTGTGCACCTCAGCCGAAACTACATTGAAGCTAATTGTTATGAACACTTTTGTGAACGTGACTGTATGGAGAATTTCTACGATATTGTAGAATACTAAGGGGGTGAGATTATAGGCGCATTGTTATCTATGGTGCTAGGCTGTATAGCTATCTTGCTCATATTCCTAGCACCTTTTCTATACGCTGTGTATATAGTGTATAGTTTTCTAAGTCTCCTATTTTGGAGGCTTTTCTTTAGCACTGATGAGGACTTAAAAGCTGTACTTGCAACTCAAAATATTATAGTAGTTCTCATCATAATGATAATTGTATATAATAAAATAACGAAAGGACTATAAAAATATGGTACAAACAATTAGTAAAGAACTTTCAGCATGGCTGGGAGAGGTCAAAGAACAAGGACGTTTCAGAGGGCGTCTAGCAGAGCTTTTCAGCGAGTTTGGCAAAGGTCAGGACAAACCTATCGACCGAGAGCTAAACGCTATCTCAGAGGCTCTGGGAGTCTCAAAATTCATGGCACTAGCTACCCTTCTAGTAGAAGGCTATACTATCTCAGGAGAAGAGGAAATCAAGCCAAAATTTTATGAGGTAGTCATAGAAGATGAAAAGATGTATCGTGTGCCTAATAAAGGATTGGTTCTATTACCAATTTCTATTGGAGACACAGCCGGCTATAGCTCAAAAATCACAGAAAAAGAAGCGGAGGAACTAGAAGAGCATGACAAAAAATATCTACGAAAGATTTGAAAACTTAACGGGTCACCCTGTGACTATCTTACACACTGACGGAAAAATTGCAAAGCGAATAGGGGTAAGCGGAAGGTTTGCCCCTTTGCGCCTTAAGACCTATTACAAGGATTTAGGAAAAATCCACGGTGTACCGGTCAATACTATCGGATATGGGCTAGAAACCCCTCTATCAGAGCTTAGAAGGCTAGAAAAGTTAGACATCATTGTGTCCCTTGTGACCGCAAAAGAGCTCCACCGATTGGGCTATCAGGGCAGAATGTTCGTCCCCTGTGGTAAGCAGATTGGACAATATGGGGTGAAAGGCTGTACCGCTCTATCACTATACAAACGCTAAAATGTGAAAGGATTTTAAATAATGAAATATACTATTTTAAAAATGTTAGAAAATGAGCCTCTAGTTAAGAGGGCTTTTTTGTTACTCTTAAATGAAACACCAGAAGACAAGCAAGATGAGCTCCTGAAAGCTATTAACGCCTCTTTTGACAAAGGAGAACCCTATCAGGCACTAGAAGAACGGATTGATAAAATGCTTGCTGATGAGTACACAGAAGAGCTTAAAAAGGGCACAAAAGAGGCTGTGTATTGGCTCATGGAACATTTCCCACTTAATGAACTAGGCTCAGACATTGGAAACATAAGAGGATTAGACTATCGGGCACTATTCCTCTATCAGTATGATAAATCAGGTAGCTATTTCACTGATGTAACCAATGACACAGAAAAATGGGTATTTGTTAAATCTGAGTATCAAGCCTTTGAAAATAAAATCTCTAAACGGATTGAGCTAAAGAAAGAGCTCCAAAAACTAGAAGACAAGATGAAAAAAAGGGCTGAGAACCTGAAAGAAGCCCTAACCTATCGTAAGTATGACAATATTACTAGCATTAAGCATGAACTAAACCGCAAGCTACCGAAGAAAATGACTGATGAGGTCTTAAAGTTTGCACACAGATTGGGCTACAAAAAGCCTGAACATTTTGAGGAATGGGAAGATGTAGGCATGCTCTGTGACTACTATCGCACAAACGTACTAAAAGTCCCTAACTATGGAAATACAATCCTAGAGGTCAACATGCAGAATGTGTTAAGAAAATATTATAACAATGATAGTATTGTAGTTGACCACGGAGCACAAGCGCCTAAACTTTCAAAACAACTCAAAAAAGCTGGTGTCACAGCAACAAATGAAGAGCTTATAGCCTTCAACGAGTTCAAACAGTGGCTAGGCTGTGTTGCTGATGTGTCAAGACCTAATGAGGTTATTCTGCTAGATATGGGAGACTTTACAATCCCTAATAATGTTGATAATTGGGCTTTTCAGGACTCTTGCAATCAGTCTGGAAGCTGTGCTGGTAACGGAACAGCCCTTGTGTTAAAAGCTATGGGCTATAAATACTTGAAACTATATCGCTACGATTTAGACACAGAAGAGGCTAACCCTCTTGCAAGGGCTTACTTTAAGGCAAAATATGGTGAGCTTGCTCATGCTGGTATGTACTCACAAGGTAGAAGCCATGTAAATAGAATTGGCTATACAGCCTATGAGTTTACAAGCCTATTGCTTGCAACAGTTTTCAAGCGTAAGCTGAAACATTTCAAGCGAATTTTGGGACAAACCCTTGAGTCTGGCTCAGAGTTTAAGGACGCTTACGATGAGGACATAAATTATTGGTCTAATATGTCAGGAGCTAATGACTATCGGACACTTGGAACAGCCTCAATACTAGAGGAAGACAGCTATAGCAAGTGGGCTGATGAAATCCATGACCTCGACATGTCTATTATTACAAATTATGATGACACAGCAGACATTTTTGAAACACGAATTAAAGAACTAAAGGAGAAATACAATGACTAAAATCACAAACACTTTTGAAAAATTATTGACTATGACACAAGGCGCTTTACTTAGTGAATTACCTGAGTACCTCTCAGAACGCTCTTACAGCGTCATAGCGACCAATTATTACATTCTAGGGGTATCACCCTCGGAAGACATTCAACCATGCCTAGTGGCTCATTTAGACACCATAAACACGCACAGAGGGGCAGGCTCTTATAACTACTCAATGAAAAAATGGGAAACGGGACAAAAAGCAACCCCGAAAGCAGAAGACCTTATGATTTCTGACCGCTATATCACTTTGAGCCCTGAGGCTAACCCTAAGCTTGCTTGCCTTGGTGCTGATGACCGGTGCGGTGTGAAAACTATCCTTGATGTGATTGAGGCTGGCAAGCGTCCTCATGTGCTCTTTACTACAGATGAGGAAATTGGCTGTGTAGGCTCTAATAAGATTGTCACAGAAGATGATTTGCAAGCCCTATCTGATAGCTCAATGCTCATTCAAATTGACCGGGGAGTTCATGAGGGCTTCTGGAATGAAATGGTATTCTATGAGTATGACGAAAACTCAATCCCTGAAATTCTCACAGAGCTAGAAAAATATTATACCTTAGCTGAGGGCTCATATACTGATGTTGCTGTGTTAGGTCCTGAGTATAATAAACCTATTGTGAACTTGTCAGCCGCTTATGAGAATGAGCACACAAGGAGTGAGTTTATTAACCTAGAAGCCTATAAGAAAAACACAGAGGGTCTACTCTCATTCCTTACATGGTTAGAAGGTCAGGACACAGAAAATTGGAAATACACAGAGAAAGCCCCTGTGTGGTCTTATTATGGAAACACAGCGAGCACTTGGGAAGGCTCAGACTATGCAAACTATGATGATAACGTATACCGTGAATTTGTAAAAGAAGACCTCATGTGTATCTATTCCGGAGACACAGACGAGGCAATGGACATTATCGAAAATTGCAAAGGGTTTAAGTCATGGCTTGCTGTGAGCAATAAGTCCTATGCACTATATAAGGATGGCACAGTGCTTGATAGCCTGAAACAGCTTGTGACCGAGCTGGGAATGGAATATAAACCAGCATAGCAAAGTACAGATAATACACTATAAAGAATACTCCCTGTGTTATATTCTTTAGTATGCATTAATTGTACTTTAGTAAAATAAGAAAGGATAGTACAGATAATACAGTATAAAGAAAGAGAGCTATGTGTTATTCTTTAGCTGGTATTATCTGTACTTTGGTATAAAGAATGTGCAAAAGAGTAAGGATTGCAGAGGACTACTCTGACTATAATATGGCTGGTGTTGAGGCTATTATTATAAAAGGGGAAAGAATGAGTAATGGTAGTGTTCTGCTTGGGTTTCCTTTAGGCAGTCCCTTTGGTTGGTATGATAGTTCCTCTAGTACCGAGTATCGTTGCTGGTACATACACAATGACTATATAGAGCCTGTGCAAGTATTTTCGCACAATAAGTTTAAGTGAGGTAGGTCATGGAAAATTTAGTAGGTAGAAAAGCGAGGATATTGAACTCAAGTATTCATGAAATGATAGGAAATACTGTGACAATTTTATATTCTCATGGTAGGGAAGATATTATAATCGGTTTTCCTAAAGAAACTGGTCTTGGTTGGCCACACCGTGATTTTCCTAATTATGGGTGCTGGTTTGTTGAGTTTTCTCACTTAGAATTTTTAAATCCTTATACAAGAAGCAAATTTAGATGAGGTATGACATGAAAAGATTTAAAATTGGAGATAAGGTGCTTGTACTGGATAATCTCAATATGACAGCTTTGGGTAAGGTAGGCACTATAATATCTAATAGAGATAGAGGGCATGTGGTAGGCTTTTTCTATGGTGATGTAATGACAAACTATGAACTGGACTACTTTAAGCGTAAGTATCCCGGATTAAAAGCTACTTGGTGGTATAACCCTTGTAGTTTAGAGCTTGCTAATAGTTACACAAATACCAAATTTAAATAGGAGGTAACTATGGCTAGAAGATTTAAAGTAGGTGATAGGATAAGGCTTAAGCCTAGTGAGGAGCTGGGTCTTACAGAGTACACTTGGGGAACTGTAGTAGTTGATGATGATTGCCATGCCAATGTAAAATACCCCTACAGAGTTAAAATTACTGGTGTTACTTTTGAAACAACAGATGATTTGGTTTGGGATACGGACGGTAATGGGTATTCTTCTTGGATAGCTAGAAATGAATATGTAGACGCTCAGTTTACTAGCAATAAATTTAAGTGAGGTGTGATATGTTTGAACAAGGACAACTAGTATTAGTTACAAGAGACTGGGAGGATAATAACACAAAAGGAAAACGAGGTAAGATAGTAGACATTTGGGGCTCTGATTATAAGATTGGCTTCTTTGAGGAACTTAATAGGACTAATGGGGACGAAAACTTATATAACGAGGGAGGAAACTTAATAAAATCTACTTGGTGGGTAAGGAGCTATGCACTTAAGAAAGCTATGACTAAAAATAAATTCAAATAATTTGCAAAAAGGTATTGACTTTATAAAACAAAGGTGTATAATGGAATTATCGGCAGGAGAAAGGAGAGAATATGGAATATATTAAAATACCTGCAAATGCACTAGACCAAATTGAGAACAAAGCAGAGCTTGTCTTGTTTGGTCTTTATTATAGTCAAATTTCAAGAGGTCAGATGGAGAACTACTTTACACAGGAATATGTGTATGACATTCTCAAAATGAACTCAAGGACTTTCACAGCTGGTATCAAGAGCCTTTATGACAAAGAGCTCCTACGCTGGGGCTGGGGAAGACGGGACGGAGCAGAGTATTGGGCACGAAAAGTTATGCCTGATAAGCTCTATTGGGATATTGAGGAAGCTAACAGCAACTACCTTGCAATGCAGACTTGGTGGGCTGGTAAGCTCAGATTGCCTTATAACGCTCTTGTGTTCCTATCAGCTTTCAACTCACAGGCTAGAAAAGAAGGAAAGCTTGGTGAGGATTACAGCTTTGCACCAGATAAGTTAGAGAATATCGCCTCTGTGTTTAATATGAGCCGGTCTACTCTGACAAACACACTGAGCCTACTAGAAGAGCTCGGTATCCTCACACGGAAACGTGTAGTAGGGCAAGGAGTATCAATCGCTGTGAATGGGTTATTCTTACAACAGGAAGCCCCTACAGCACAGGAAACAGCAGAGCTTATCTATAGTATCATGCCTGAGAACAGCCTAATCAAAGAGGCTATCACGTTTGAGAAATCAGACAGCTGGTACTGTGAATATAAGGAGACTCTACACCCTACAAACAAGACTATGGATAGCACTAAGCTACAGCTTGTTAAATCGTGGCTACGGTCGCTTAAACGCTCTTGTAACGATGTTTTCATGGCTCTGGTAGATATTATGCGCCCTTGTGTTAATATGATTACAATTCCACTAAAGAGCACACAGGAGAAGCTGGCTCTTGCTGGTGTCCCTGATGAGTTCTATGATGAGCCTATTCAAGTACAGAATGTTTCACATGAAACATTTAGCACAAAGGACGATAGCTCAGAAGAGCCTGTGACCTCATATATCGGCTGGTTTGAGATTGTTAAGTATCAGGGCAAGAGATATGCTGAAATCCCTGTAGAGGGCACAGAAGGCAACCTACACATGTCTCTGGTAGAAATCCCTGACCTTGTAGAAGACCAAGATGATTATGAGGACTGGTACAGCTATGCAGAACGAGGTGAAAGCGACCTGTGGGTTAAGAAAACAGAAGAACTTGACCGAGAAATGCTAGAAGAAGAATTGAAATATCCCGGTGGTCATGGTAATGCTTTCCGTAGGAAACATGGCTTACCTGAAATTGATATGTCCTATAACCCTTACGATATTGAGGCTGATGAGGACGCTCAGGCACTTGGGATACATTGGATAGGAGAAGAACATTGTGACGATTAACGTATTTATAGAGGAGGTACTGGCTAAGAACTTTAGTCCTGATGATGAGGTAAAAGTGGGACTTAATTACAAGTTTACCAACGAAAAAGACCCTAAAAAGCGATTTGCAAGGGACTTTGTGGAAACCTCAATCAGTCTGAAAGCTCTGAAAAAGTATCTAGGCCCACAGAGGAAAAAGGCTGAGCTCTATGTGTGTCCTACCCCTATCAAAGGCAAGAAACGCCTTAAAGAGAACGCACAGGAGACTTACCTTGTGTTCATGGATATTGATGGGGCAAGAGTACCTGAAAAGTATTTCAAGCCTAGCTATGTCTGGGAGACTAGCCCTAAAAAGTATCAAGGTGTATGGATTTTAGATAATCCGCTAACCCCTGAGGAACATGAGAAGGTGGCTAGAACTCTAGTACAGAAATATGGCTTTGACAAGACAAGCTCAGACATTGTGCATTACTACCGTGTGCCTCAGACAGTCAATCACAAGTATAAAAGTGACTTTAATATCACAGGATTACAAGGTGAGGGCACTGTGTTCCGCAAGTCAGAGTTTATCAAGCGTCTCAAGAAGTTCTTTAAACAGGCTAAGTCGGCTGTGGCTGAGACTGGTGAGATTAAGAAAAGACGCTTTGACCTAAATGAGCTACTTGACCGCTATGACCTAGCCTCTGTGTTTGATAACAAGGTAGTAGGAACTGACCGAAGTGAGTATTGCTTCCTGATTGAGCAGAAAATGATTAATGCAGGAGCAAGAAAAGAGGAGGTCTACTTTGTGCTCCTGAACTCAGACATTGCTATGAGCAAATACAAGACTGAGAAAGCCCTGCAAAAGGAAATTCACAGGGTGTTTGCCAAGCTAGAGCCTGACAAGCGACCTAGTGACAGAATGTCTTCCTTTGGGAAAGTACACACAGGAGGGGTCACAAAGGCTAACAATGAGAAGGTAAAAATCCTAGCCCTCAAAGACATTGAGGAATGGGACGGTAAGGATTTCTGGCTGATTGAAGGTCTGTGGGCTAATCACTCAGTAGGTATCATTGGAGCACCTTCTAAGAGCTTTAAATCGACCCTAACGCTTAATATGGCTGTGTCAGTGGCTACAGGACGAGACTTTGATGGTCACAAGGTTAAGCAGGGAGGCGTTCTCATTGTGCAAGGAGAAAATAACCCTAGCATGGAGAAGGCTAAGCTCAAAACCATGGCAGGCACAGAGGACTTACCTATCTATTACACAGAAGCTCCTGTGTTCTTAGACCGGATACATCATCTAAAGTCCTTTGTTAAGAAGAATGACATTAAGCTACTAATACTAGACCCTATGTACCTACTTTTTGGCTCTGGTGACATTAACAAGCACCAAGATGTGGCTGATAGGCTACGGGCAGTATCAGAGTTTCGTGATGAGACAGGTTGCTCTGTGATTATAGTACATCACACACGTAAGATTGAGCGTGGGGGTAAAGTTGGAACAAGCGACTTATATGGCTCTACCTTTATTGAGGGCTGGTATGAAAGTATGATTACCTTGCAACGTAAAGGAGCTACTACCTCGAAAATGACAACTTATTTCCGTAACTTTAGGTCTGGCGATGTTTATATCTTACAGGTTGATGACCCTAGAGGTGCTAAACTACAGTACCTAAGCGACGAGGAAGCTGATTTCGGTCAGCTAATCAAGAAAGGTCCGGACAAATGATAGTATATGATTATTATTGTAAGGATTGTGAAAAAGAATATGAAACTATTTTAGACCATGTTCCCTATGAGTGTGAACACTGTGGGGGATATGAACTAACAATAACATGGAGGGTGAAAGCTTATGACTGAAAACAAGTAGTGCCAAAATATATGGCAGATTGGTTGAAATTCTGCAAAGATAATGGGTTTAAACTTTTAGAGGGAATGTCTCCCTATGCTTCTGCAATGGAGGAATACCTAGATGATTTTGAAGGTGACATTCAGGAAGTCTTAAAGTGGATTAGACATAACCCAGATGAGTTTGCTAGAGTTTGGTTAAATGGCTATGAGGTTGAGCAACCTGTTAAGTATATGGTATGTATTAAAGGAGTAGACAGTATTTATAAATTCCTAAAGTATAATAAGGCAGATAGTTATTGGTATTTCAATAATGGTACATCAGGAGAATATTTTACCCCTTATCATACAAAAGAGGAACTAGAAAAAGCAGGTTTTGGCTGGGTATTCTCTTGTGATGGTATATCTGTAGTGGAGGTGACTAGTGGGTAAAAGAAAATCTATATCAAAAAAGACTAGAGGGGCTGTCTTATCTAAGTATGACGGGCATTGTGCTTACTGTGGAAAAGACTTAGATTTAAAAAGTCTAAGGGTAGACCATTTACACCCCCACTATTTAGGAGGTGAAGATACTTTAGATAACTATATGCCTGCTTGTTACAAATGCAATTTCTATAAATCAACTCTTAAATTAGAACAATTTAGAGAGCAAATGCTTACTCTGCACGAAAGGATAGCAAAACCATTTATAACAAGGCTAGGCATTGATTATGGCATTGTAAAAATAGAGCCATTTTCTGGAAAATTTTATTTTGAAACAAAGGAGCAAACAGATGATACTAAATTTTAGAGCGTGGAATAAGGCTACAAAAGAAATGCATGAAGCGGATGATATTGTGTCTCTTAATTTCGAGAAAAAACAAATTTGTGTAAAGACACTCTTTTTTGGGCAATTAAGTTACTATGATTTCGATGACATCGTTTTAATGCAATCAACAGGGCTAGTTGATAAGAATGGTAAAGAAATCTTTGAGGGGGACATTCTAGCAGTTGAAGCAGATGATGAAGTGGTAAATGTGAATGTGCTTTGGGATAAGAAACATGCTTTGTTTATATTTAAGTCGAAAAAATATAACGAAGAGGAACTTTTAGCCGAATTGGTTGAAGATAACGCATGTCCGATTGAAATCATCGGCAACATCTACAAAAATCCAGAATTACTTAAATAAAAATAACGGGAGAAAGAAAATGAAAAACACAATTAGATTGTCAGTAGTAGGACTAACAGCTGTAGCAGGATTGCTAATCAGCACAAATGTATTGGCAAGTGAAGTTGCTAAGGACGGAAACCAAATTCAGGTCACAGAGCCTGAAATCACATACAATGCAGAAGCGGCTGAAACGTATGTGAATAAGGAATTGACATATCACACAGAAATTCCTGATGAGGTAGAGATTAATGAGGGGGATACACTCACTTATACTCTACCTGAACAGTTGCAATGGACAACTACACAGGAATTTGATGTAACTAGTCCTGAGGGCAATGTAGTAGGACGTGCAGTAGCTTCTAATGACACACAATCAGTTACAACCACGTTTAACAGCTACTTTAGTGAGCACCCTCTTGACAAGAGCTTTGATATGACGCTTAAGACCATGTGGAAGAAAGAGGTAGTCACAGAAGGGCAAAAATATGACCTCAGCTTCAATGGCACTATTGTCTCTCAGGCAGAGGTTAAGCCTCAAACACCTGCAAACTCACAGGAAATCGTGGCAAAATGGGGCTGGCAGGATAAAGATGACCCTTCCCTTGTGCAATGGGGAGGACGAGTGAACTTTGTCAAACACCACCTCACAGATGTAAATGTATCAGACACTTGGGATGATAACAATGAGTACGTTGAGGGCTCTATGCGTATCTTTGAGCTCTCATCAGCAGAGCCTTGGGTAGGTATCCGTGAAATCCCTCTCTCAGAGGTTAATGTTCAGTTTTATAAGAACGGCTTTAAGTTCAGTATTCCTGATGTGACTAACATTATCAGTGTGGAATACAAAACACGGCTCAAAAACAAGCTACAAAATCCTGTGAACGTGCTGAGCTTTACAGCCATGGGACAGGAATACAGCTTTGAACGTGAAATCACAGTGGCTAATGCTACAGGCTCAGCTAAAGGCAAGGTGCGACCATTCACTTATGATGTGCCACCAGCTCCTGTGTACGACATTCCAGAATTTGAGGGAGGTGTAGTCCCAAATGACCCTCCTGTGTTGGATAAACCAGAGCTGAATATTGATGATATTGAACAAACACCACCAGCACCAATCTTTGAGCTTCCTGAATGGCAAGGTGGGACTACACCGTTAGACCCTCCTACAGTGGATAAACCAGAATGGAATGGTGGAGTAGTGCCTAATGACCCACCTGTGCTAGACCTTCCTGAAATCAATATTGATGATGTACCAGTATTGCCTCCAGCTCCCGTGCATGAGTTGCCAGAGCTTGATGTACCTGATGTACCTACAGAAGAGCCTAAGACACCTCCAACACAAGAGGAATTGCCTTCTGCTAGTGCTGAGGTTAAGTCACAGGATAAGAAGGTATTGCCTAAGACAGGAACAACAGACGATTTGAAGTTCTTAGCAGTTGGCATTTTGGTAGGTGTAGTTACCTCTCTGCTGGTAGCACTTAGTAAACATAAATAGGAGGATAAATGGCTAAGGAATGGAAATACCTATATATCCAAAAGTCATGCGTGAAGTTCTTTGCTAAAAAGAACTATGTAGAGCTTAACTTACCTAATATGAAAAAGGCTACAGTAGCCTATGTGCCTAGAAAGCTTATCAAAAATGTATATGACGCAGGTAATGGGTATTTCCTGAAATTATCCTACCTAGATGAAATGTACTTTAGAGGCTCTGAGGCTGACTGTGGCTACTGGCGTGAGACTTTACTTAGAATGTCTACTGTGAAGAATAGCTTAATACACATGCACAACCATATAGCTGAGTGTATAAGACTTGCCAATGAGGCAGAAGAAAGACGAGGAATGAGATAATGAAGAAATTTATGGCTTGGGTACTAGGAACAGTAATCACTTTACTGTTCTGTGTACCTGCTAGTTTTGCAATGTATATCGCTATGGGAAGCCTGCTTGCTCCTGAGCTGGTTAAAGTAGGTCCTGTGATTGGTATTATCAGCTTCCTATCATCTGTAGTATTCTACTTTGCAGGAGCTATGATGGGCACAGGAGCTTATAAAACGCTGTTAGGACGGTAATATGAAGAAAAGAGACTTAATGGTTCTGGCTAAACGCCTATCACAAGTAGAGCTCTTTTCCCTGGATATTGAAACCACAGGGCTTGATAGGTACAGAGATAAAATAGTCTCTGTGCAAATCAGCTATGACTTTAATGGGAAGGAATATGACCACTTTATCTGGTGGGAACAGTACACTAAAGAGGAGTGGAAAGCCTTCCTGAAAGCCATAGCCAAGCTGAATATGGTCACTCATAATGGTAAGTTTGATATTCTGTTTCTATATGTTCACACAGGAGTATTCATGGAGCTTTACATGGATACACAGGTGCTGGCGCATGTCTCTGGTGAGGTTGAGCTTGGCTTGAAGCCTCTTGTGGTTAAATACTTTGGTGATGATTATGATGTGAGCAAGGAAATTAAAGTCTCTGGTAAGCGAGACAGCCTGACTACACTCAAAGGCTTTATCACAAAGTATTTCACAGGAACAGAGTATGTCATGGAAGGTACTACTAGGGAAAATGCTGAGGCTTTCTTGTCAGGACTAAAGACCAAGGCACAGAAGAACGCCTGTGAACTGATTGATAACGGCAATGGAATTTTTGATGTAACTAGAAAATGGGTACACAAAGGCCGGACAGCCATGAATAAATTAGCTCAGCAGGTATATGATGAACTTGGAGGAGATATACTTATCTCTGGAATGTCCGTAGAAGCCACTGACAGGCTCTGTAAGGCGTTTGAAAGCCTTGATAGTGTAATTGTACTAGAGACGCTAAAAGACGTGACACAGGAGCTTGTAGAGGCTAATAACAAGAAGCTAGTGGTCTATGGAAAGAAGGACACACGATATACGCTTAAGCTAGTGCCAATATTCAAGAAAATCATCAAGAAATACAAGATGATTAAGGTGTATAAGCATGAAATGAGAGCTTACAAGGCTTATGCTATCATTGAGAAACAAGGTATCTACTTAGACCCTAACAGAAGCAAGGTCAGTGAACAGCTAAAGGCTGAGTACACAGAGTACCTTGAGGAGCTCAATGAGGTGGCTGAAATCAACTGGAACTCCACACAGCAGGTAGCTAAGGTCTTATTTGGTAAGAAGGGCGCTCCTGTGATTGTGGACGGAAAAGAGGTTGGAAAGTCACTAGGACTGAAACCTGTGAAGAAGAGTGCTTCAGGAAATCCAAGCACAGATGATGAAACCCTCGTGGAGCTATCCGCTGTGAGTGAGGTTGCTAAGAATCTGAGAGAGTATAAGAGACTGACTAAGCTGGATACGTTTATCAAGTCATGGGACGAGATAGCTGTGGACGGTCAAATTCACCCTAGCTTTAATATCACAGCTAGGACAGGAAGGACAACCTGCTCAAACCCGAACCTTAAATATGCTGGGGGTTCGTTAAACTACGTGAACTCAGTGAAGCCCTCCGTTATTATAGGGTAATACTGAGCCAAGCCTACTGGTGACAGTAGGAAGGTGCAACGGCTAGATAGAGTAATCTCATTGAGAAGAAATATCCAAGAGTGCGTAGCCCCTAGTTTACTTTCCCTAAGGTTTGTGTTACAATAGTTATAGCAAGTACCTTGGAGGATAACATGTATAAAGATAAAGATTTTTTATATAAAAAATTCATAACTGAAAGACAAACTGTAAAGAGTATAGCAGAGGAATGTGGTGTCAGTAAGGGCACTATAGAAACGTATTTAAGAAAGTTCTCTATCAAAAGGGGTAATATTAAAAATACTATAAAAGACGGCTCTGTTAATACAACATCACCTATATTTAACTATTATGCAGGTCTTATCGCTACAGATGGTTATATGGACAAGAAAGTTCCTAGAGTATCATTAAGGTGCAAAAACTTAGGCTGTGATGAAGTATTCAATAATTTAAAGAACTACTTTAATTTCACAGGAGGTGTAAGGAACTATGGAGAGTCATTTGATTTAACTATAACTTCTGTGTTGTTAAGAGAAGCTCTAGTAAGTATAGGAGTGTCTCCACTAGGAAAAGTCCATAATACGTTCCCTAAACAATTTTATAGTGAGGATTGTGCAAGAATGTATGTCAGAGGATTACTAGATGGTGATGGTAGTATAAAAGTAAACAAGCTATTTAGAATAACACTCACAAATAAAAATTTTCTACTTGCACTATCAATGTACCTAAATAACACTATAGGTACACAGACAGTTGTTAAGCCTGATAGAAAATATTGGAAGATAGAAATGTCACGGAAAGACAGTACTATTTTCCTTGAGTGGGTTTACAGAGGTTATGAAGATTTTAGATTTTTAGATAAATACTACAGGTATCTAGGGTGAAGATATAGTCTGAACTTACAGAATGGTAAACTGTAAGAACTAGGGGATAAAAAGCCTCTAGGGTAACAGGTATTGTCAGCAAGTACCAAAAATATCTAAGGTAAGGGGAATTATCTACGCTAGACCGGGGTATGTCATATCCGAGCAAGATTACTCGCAATTAGAGCTTCGTATTGTAGCTGAGTTCTCAAAAGACCCTAGCATGGTAGAAGCCTACAAGTCAGGTAGTGACCTCCATACGAAAACCATGGAACTTATATATGGACATGAAGAGGGAATAGACGCAGATACAGCGAAACAGCACCGGGTGAACGCCAAATCGCTCAACTTTGGTCTGGTGTATGGTATGCAAGCAAAGTCCTACAAGGATTATGCGAAAACTTATGGACTTAATCTGACCTTAAAGGAAGCCGAAAGTATGCGTAATGATTTCTTTGAGGCTTATGATACTCTACCAGCGTGGCACAAGAAGAACATCAACTTTGCTCAAAGTTATGGGTATGTAGAGTCTCCTATAGGGCGTAAACGCTTCCTAAGGGACATTTGGTCTGATGATTGGTTCAAGAGGTCTTCTGCTGAGAGGCAAGCCCTAAACTCAGCTGTGCAGGGTTTTGGTAGCGACCTGTGTACGTCAGCTATGGCAGACATTGTGTACTCAGATAAGATTGACCACTCAAAATGTAGAGTAATCGGAACTGTCCATGACGCCATACTACTTGAGATAGCTGAGGACTACGCAGAGGAGGCTACAGCTATAACTAAAGAAATTATGGAAAACCCCTCAATACTAAAAGGAATAAAGATGGAAGTACCTCTTGTGGCTGACGTAGAAATCGGCAAGGGCTGGGGGCTTCACTAAGGAGGAAAAGATGATTGAAGAATACTGTAATAAATGGGGAATACTCCCTGAGTGCCTACACATTGTAGAATGTCTGGAAGGTAATGAGCACTACACTTATGCTGGGGGAAATGTCAATGCGGCTAAGGAAGGTGACTATATTGTGGTCACAGATGACCTGCTCACCTTCTCTGTGCGAAAGGTTACTGATGTGTTCCAGAACAAGGAGGTAGTGAAGGCTATCCTAAATGGTGACCCTGATGTCTACCCTATTGTGCAAAATGTCTCAAGCGGTGTTAAGTGCCTGCTCAGAACAGCTGACAAAGTAGCTGACAATGACAGACTTAATACCATGCTAAAGGAGCGTCTAGGAGTTTCCCTAGCAGAGGTAAACAAGGCTCTAAAGGAGTTTAAGCATGATAATCTGGGATAAGAATTGCTACACAGAGCAGGAATACCGTGATATTAAGAAGCAAAATCGCAAGGCTTTCTTACTAGACCCTGAGGGATACTGTGAAAAGCAGAAGGAATTTAACCCCAAGTATGTACTAGTCACAGACAAGGATACCTATTACATGGATAACTGGGTTAAGGGCACAGGGTATATCAAGAAGGAACTTGGAGATAATGTTGGACGGTATTGGTCAGCCATGGAGGTATTTAACCTCAAACATGCCTTACCTAAGAACTATGTCTCACTAAAATTCTCAGTAGATGTAGGGGATAATATCCTTGTAAGATATATCTCACATACCTGTATGTTTGAGTGTATGATTAGGGAGACAACCCTTAACTATAAAATCTATTATGGTGATAAAAAGGAAATTGAGGAGGTGGTACTGTAATGCCTAAGACAAGTATCAAAATGCAAATTGAGCTTCCTAAGGAGCTTTCAGATAACTTACTGACTATCTCAGGGTATTTAGGGATTAAGCGTAACGAGGTAATCGCTGACGCTTTACGTGAATACTCAGAGCGTGTCACACCTAATGCACAGGAATATGAGCGCAAGCTCTCAGAATACAAAGAAATGCTACAGAAAGAGCTGTTCGGAGTAGAAGCCCCTGTGAAAGATGTTGATGTAATCGAAGAAGATGAAAACGACTTTGAAGAAGATGACCTAGATGTAGAAAACTTTATGAAGGAGCTTAGACTGAAATGATGGTAAACAAAGACAGCTCAGTAGGTATCACAGAAGACCTGATTACAAATATCATGAACCTCTGTGCCTCTGAGTACCACATGAATATCCTTGTACGGAAATATGAGGATAAGCTCTCATTCTGGTATGCTGATAATGCAAAGGAAGACCAAGATGAGATTATGAAAGTAGACGAAGCTCTGAGAGAGACTGAGCTACTTTTGAAGGAAACTACAGATAACCGACGTAAGGCAATGAAGCTGTTAAAGGAACAGGCTAATGAGGAAGGAAACCCTGACATGTGGTGTCTTCTCAAGCATATGTTCACAGCGGTTATTACCTCATTTGAGGTATGGCAGGTAGACCTATCTAACCTGAAAGCCAAGTATGCGTTCATTGAGCAATCACGAGCAATGAATAAGGTGCTTGCAATGTTCCTAGGATTCCCTGTGACACCGTGCTCAGCCTGCCTTACAGACCAACTGGAACAGGAAGGAAAGTAGCAATGGCAATAGGAGATATTCTTGATTTAATGAGTCCTTATGCTCAGTGTGAGATTGCCTACTATCGGAATGATGATACTATAGTGCCTTACTGTTACCGCTTTGATGGCTTTACAACACAGCACACAAAGGAGTTTAAGCTACTTGACAAGACTATCCCTGTGAAAAAGATTACTACAAGAAACCATGTAATCATGCTGATTGTAACACAGGAGGAGTTAATTGGTAGTTGAGATTGTAACAAACCCCTACTACTTATCAACAAAGAATACACGAATAAATGTACTGGCACAGGTGAGAGAGTTTAAGAAGACTCTTGAGAGCTACGGTGTCGGATACAAAGTAGTGGAGCTTGATGATGAGCACAAGGAGTTCCTGTATGAGATTATGGAAGAGGACTATTATAAATTAGTTAGATTTAAAGGTCCTATGCCTGACTCATTTGAGGAAATGTTAGAAAAACCTGAGTTTATGAGAAATTCCTTTGTGATTGACAGGGATAAGTTTAAGATAGGCTTCGTAAACTCAGAAGAAGACCCCTACAGCATGTCTGTGTTCAAACCACGGACTATGAAGCGGTCTTCAATATTGGATAGCCTATCAGCAGTATATTATGATAAAGGAGTATCATGAACAGATATAGTATTTCACGGGTAAACACTTACCTAGAAAATCCATGGAAACACTGGTGCAAGTATATTGCAAAGTACAAGCCGAAAGAAGGCAAAATCAACACTGTGTATATGGATAGAGGAACAGTCATGCACCGTGTCATGGAGCTTGTAGCTACAGGCACAGATAGCAAGGAAGCCCTAAAGCAAGCCTCTGTTGTAGACTTTGCACAGGAAAGTATTGATGGAGGGATTAGAGCCTCTGAGCGCTACTTTGAACACTTCGGATTTGAAGGACTATTCAAGACTACTGAGGTTGAAAAAGAGATTACTCTTGATATTTCAGAGGAAGTTGGTCTTGGCACAGAGGTAGGGTTTATTGGCTATGTAGACGCAGTTCGTACTAATGAAGACGGCTCTGTGACCTTAGTTGATTATAAGACCTACAGCACAAAGCCTGCACAGGATAAGATGGTGCTATCATTACAGGCTAATATGTATATGTATGTCATGACTAAGCTAGGCTACAATGTACGAAACTTTGTGTTTGAGTGTATCAATCCTAAGGAGAAGCTAGTAGGAAGAGCCTACAAGTATCTTGCTATTGATATGCCTTACAGGGAAGCCCTGTGTGATGAGTTCTTTGAGCAGTTCTGTATGCTTGTGCGAATGATTGAGCAAAATCCTGAGTTCAAAATGTATAAGTACGGAGACTATATGCCTGACATTTATGATGAGCTGTTCAAAGTATGGCAAGGAATTGTCACAGAGGACTTTGATACATTTGTGACTGAGAATTTCTTAGAGGAAGAATAATATGTGGAAATACTTATTTGCCGTAGCTCTAGGTTTTATAATTGGAGCACTAGCTTACTCATACCATATTCAAGAACATACAATGCCTATTGAAGAGGTTGAGCAAAGCTATATCACAAAGGACGCTAGTGTTGAAATAGCACAGAAGGCTTACTTTGAAGGAAGAAAAGACCAGCAGGAAGAAGACATAGAGCTTCGTTCAGCGGTTCAGGAGGCTAAAGATGGAGGAAATTAGAAATCCTCAGCGTTATACACAGGAAGGCAATAAAATGGAGTGCTGGGACTTCTGGCTACATTATGGGCTAAACCCTCTTATTGCCTCAGCTGTGAAATATGTATGGCGCTATAAGGATAAGCATGGGAAGCGTGACCTTGACAAAGCTCTTGTGTTCCTGCACAAGGCTAGGGAAGAGGCTGAAAGAGTAACCTACTCTGTGTCCTGTGCAAAATTCCCTGAGTTTGAGGAGTATAAGGCTATGACCTATCCTCAGTATTTAATTATTGCTAATTCTGTGCTCACAACTGAGGCAGAAAGTTACCTATTGGGTATTGATAACATGATTACCCTTATTAATAAATTGATTGGAGAAGAATATGACATTCATTAAGAAACACCTTGGAGCTATTGTAAGCGTAGTATTGACTATTGGAATTGTAATCACAGGAGTAGAGCTTCGTGCCACTAAAGCCGAGTTTGCTAAGCTAAAGAAAGACACAGAAGCTCGTATTACTAAGATTACAAAAGCTACTGAAAACTACGGTAAGAAGCTTGATGAAGCCCTTGAGGCTAACAACAAGGTGAACAAAAGCCTAGATGAGCTGATTGCTTCCTTAAAAGCTAAGTATGTAGATAACAATGGGGGTCAATAATGGAATACATCATTATCGGAGTAATGTTCCTCATAATGCTGTTGATGTTCTTCTGTGATATTGGTAAGTACAGTGGCTATCCTAAGGAGTCCCTAATCCGTGTGCGCTATAAGGACACAAAATACTCTTTTGGGACACAGGCGGTCAATGGAGACTGTGTAGATATGTATGTCCCTCAGGATATTGAGTATAAGGCAGGAGATACTGTCAAGGTTGACTTTGGAGTAGCAATGGAGCTACCTGTGGGCTTTGAAGCCCATGTATATCCACGCTCAAGTACCTTTAAGAACACAGGGCTGTTGCTGACTAACTCTGTGGGTATCATTGATAATGACTATAACGGTGATGATGATACTTGGGGAGCTATGTTCTATGCCACACGGGACGGGAAGCTTGAAGCTGGTCAGCGTGTGTGTCAGTTCCGTATCTTTAGAAATCAGCCTGACCTCATTTTCTTACCAGTAAAACATTTAGGTAACGAGAATAGAGGTGGCTATGGCTCGACGGGTAAATAGGAAGTTGCCGTGGGTGAAGTTCCGTGATACTGAAATGGCTTATGGAAGCAGGCTCACCCTCAGGGCTTTCTACAGGTATAACAAAGGGCGTAATAAGATATATGTCTATAAGAAAGACGGATATACGCCTGAATTTATCATTAATAACACAGGACATATTAACTATGATTGGGGAAGAAGTAACCTAAGAGAATATGGTTCAAGTACCATTTTACAATTTTATGTAAAAAATGATGAATTTTTTGTAAAAATTTAGCAAAAGGTATTGACTTACTCCAATCCCTGTGATACACTATATTAGAACTAAACAAAAAGGAGATATTACAATGAAATTAAAATCATTGTCTAAGGTGCGCCTACACCAAATGACCGTTTTATTCGGAAAAAGCGGTTCAGGCAAGGCAGAGTATGTAGAAAATAAAATCTACACACCAGATGGACCTAAACGTTTTGGAGACTTGAAAATTGGTGACTATGTTTTTGACCGATTTGGTAAGCCTACAAAAGTGGTAGGAACATTCCCCCAAGGGGAGATTGACGCTTATGAGGTAACTCTAGCAGATGGACGTACAGTAATCTGTAATGATGAGCATATCTGGTCAACAGTTACTTCACGTAACAGTCTTAAAGACTATACACTACGTGAAATTATTGACACAGGGGTTACTATCAAAAAAGGAGGGATTACTCGTAACCGATTTTATATCCCTACCCATAGCTACGTTCAATTCAAGGAGCAAGAAGTTAAGGTGCACCCTTATCTTGTAGGGACTTTTATTGCAAATGGAGCTTTACGCTCTAAGCCACTTACATTATGTTCTAATGACCTCTTTGTAGTAGAAAAAGTTGCTGAACTTCTAGGAGCTACTTACAAAAAGAACTCCGATAAAAATTTCAGCTACACTTTCCGAAAAGGGAGTCATATTATCAAAACGGAAGAAGTATTCACAGAGTTGCTTGATAAGTATTCCCATGAGAAGTTTATTCCTCAGGAATATCTGTTTAATAGTGTAGAGGTTCGTAGAGAGCTCCTCCAAGGGTTAATGGATAATGATGGTTCTATAACACCTAAACATTCTGGAGCGCACCCTTCATATTACACAGTAAGTCCTAAACTTAAGGATGATGTAGTATTCCTTGTGAGAAGTCTTGGGTATGAGACTCATGTATATGAAGGTGTTCGTGAAGGCAAGCGGACAGGATATGATATTGGGCTTAGAGTACCTCCACGTGAGCGTAAATCACTATTCACACTACCACGAAAACTCGAACGTGCTTTGGGTGTTGAGAATAACTGCTTACGTCGTCGCTATGAAATGGTGGGCATTACTAAGGTTACTAAGCTTGATAAGAAGTTGCCTATGATGTGTATTAAGGTAGACAATCCTGAAAGCTTGTATCTATCTAATGAGTTTGTAGTAACTCACAATACAAGCGTAATCAACTCACTTCCGGGTAAGACCCTCATCATTGACACTGACCGTGGATTAGCTTCTGTGAGCCCCACTGATAGCGTTGATGTAGCTGAGTGCTACAACTGGGAAGATGTCCTAGAAGCGTTTGCAATCGCTAAGACAGGTGACTACGAAAGCATTGCTGTTGACCACTTTACAAACGTCCAAGAGTTGTGCTACAAGCATATCATGGAAAAGTACAAAGTGGATAAAATGCAAATACAGCACTATGGAGAAGCCTCTCCACTGCTTAAAGGGCTTGTTGACCAGCTGGTCGGTTTTAGTTATGATGGCAAGAACGTACTTGTACTTGCACAGGAAATGAGCATTAACGTTGAAGAAGACGAAGGAGAAGATGTCCCACGGGTAATCTGTCCTAATGTATCACCAGCTGTTCGCTCTTACTTGCAAGCCTCAGCACGGATTGTAGCCCACACTCAGAAGGAAAACAAGAAGACCTTTGAGAATGGTAAGAAGTCCATTGAGGAAGTCTACATTGCTCAGGTAGCAGGAAACCCTATCTTGACTACTAAGGTCACACGCAAACCGGGAATTGAAATTCCTAACAAGATTAAGAACCCTACATGGGCTAAGCTCACAAAACTTATCACAGGAGAAACCACTAAGAAGCCTACTAAGGCTAAAGAGGAAGAAGCCCCTGTGAAAGAAGAAAAACCAAAACGCACAAAGAAAGCTAAGAAAACAGAAGAATAGGAGATATAATCATGTCAAAAATTAAATTTACAGCAGAAAAGAACGAAGGACTTTCATTTACCTACACAGAAGGTACATTTACAGTAGTTATCCAAGCCTTTGAATGGGTAGAACCATCAGGTCAAGGCAAGAAGCCTTACTACAAGGTAACATTCCGTGGAGACTTTGGTACTGATACTAAGACTTACGGCTTCCGTATGTTTGATACAGCATTTGGTCGCTCAGACTTGTATGACCTTGCAGAGGCTGTAGGACTTGACCCTAAAGGTGAAATGGACACAGAGGACTTCATTGACCGCTATGTGAACATTACCCTTGAAGAAGGTGAGCCTTACAATGACAAGCCTCAATGGGACGTGGTAGCGATTGAACCTGCTGGTGACGTTGAAGATGACGAAGACGATTACGCAGATGAAGATGACGAAGATGATGAGTGGGACGACTAATTCTCACAACGATACATTTATCGAGGAAGTCAATTCATGGTTAGAGAGAGGTAAGGACTCATTTGAGGGAGCACTTAGTCTTACAGATAGTAAGGTTACGCTTAACCCTAGAGAGTTCCCACCTCTCTTTTATCTAAAGGAAAATGTTCAGCGGATACTACACCTATTGGAAGTGTATAAAAATGCTGATACATTTGACAAGCTACTCACTGTGTTTATAAACATATATGTCAAGGACTATGATACTATAATGGAGTACAGCCTTCCGGGAGGTTTCTATACCATTGAGGAAGCTTATACGCTGGCACAGAACCTCAGGAATGGGAGTAGGGAGAGCTACTTTGAGTATTCCATTGGAGCGTTCATGTCAACTATACCCTACCTAGCTGTGGATAAGAGAGTAGGCTACTACAGCTTAATCAAAGCTATCAAGCCTATCACAGGATACTCTGGTAGACACATAGAACTTGCCAACATGCTATACTTAATGCCTGAGTGTAAGGTATCTATGAGGCTAAGTCCTAACAGGAAGGAACAATTATTCAGGCTATATGATGTGTATGGAAGGCTAGAACACAGGAGTGAATTGACAACCTATATATCTAATATTGACTTTAGATGGTGGAGTTACCAAAACAGGAGGGTGTATCCCCCTGTGATTGGTGACTACAAGAAACTTACTATGAAGAAAGAGGATTTTATAATTCCTGAGAGGATAAAAAATGAGAACATTAACCTCCTATACGATAAAACATATAGATGAAATGGGAGACTGTTATCTTGAAGAGACAGTAGAGTCTATCCAAGCTAGAAATGAACGGCTTCGTGAATGGGCAGGAGGCTATCCTTACTCAACTGTTAAGACAGGGGACATTACTGTGCTTAGTAAAATAAACGGGGAAGAGGTGTGGTTCTATGTCAACAAAGATATTTGATGAAGCCTATGACAAAGAAATATTCGAGTTAAATCGAAATATTCCTGACAGAGTAATTGCAGAAGATGGTACTCTCTATGACACAGAGGGTAATGAGATTTCCCTTGATGAGGCCATCAAACGCTATGTTACCCTTGAGCGTGAGGTAAAGGTACTCGCCGCTGTGAAGTCCACTAAGAGCAAGCTTCGCAATGAGTTTAACCTAAAGCGTAAGAAGGTCCTTCGTAAAGAGCAAGATATGTACTACCGTATTATTGCTGACCTACAGGAGACAAAGAAACTCTCTAAGGCTGTAGGGCTGGCTAGAAACACCCTTACTACTCGACATGGTAAGCGAAGGGCTAAGCCTACTGTGAAGGAAGCTAAGCAAAGGCTCATGAAGGCTCTTAAGGAGTATGAACGTGCCAAGGACCGTGCACGGGAAGAGCGCCAGAGAAAAAGACAACAAAAAAAGACCAATTAAGGTCTTTTTATTTTTAGCAATTACAGTCCTTCTTAGGTACTTCTGGAGTCTTCAAGCAATCAGGAAGCCCTGTTCCAGCAATAGGGTGATACTCAACCTTGATATTATGCACACGGAATGTTCCTGATGAGGTATTGTTTTGGATAACCTCTATCACGATATTTTGTCCTTTAGGTAGCACAATGGTGTCTGAGCAAGGCATAGCTCCATCTGTGAGCCCTGTCATTTGCCAGTGGATACCACGTTGCTTAACCATATCAGACTCATCACCGGGCCAACCTTCACCACTTGTGCGGACTACAAAGGTCATAGTATTATCCACAGCAGGGTTAAGCTCGTTACCGTCAGCACACCAGCGGATATAGCAGTGCATGTCTTGGTCAAACGTACCACGCTTACCATCATCAATACCTCCCTGTGTGTCCCAGCCATACTCTGAGTCTTTATAGAGGTTGATAGCATACCGTGTCATGATAGGTTTGTAGAAGTTCTGCCCTTCTACCCCTGTATGTCGGTAATACTTAGTCTCATAGCCCTGATTACCTTGAGCTTTCAGGTACTCTGTGATACATTGAAGCAAATCCCAAATAGCACAGATGTTCTGAATGACATGCTCAAACTGACAAGCAATCTTTTGGAAAGCCCGTTTAAAAAAGTTTTTATCATAGCAGTCCTGATTTTGGGCTGCACAGGCGTATCTTCCGATACCTTCATTGTTCTCTTTCCGTAGAGCGTCACAATCTGCTGGGTAGATGTCCTCACAGGCGCAATCCTCATACCAGCACTTATCTTTGTATTCTTCTTTGTATGAAGCCATTATCTTCCTACCTTTCCTTGAGCTACCCATTTGTTATCTAGGTAGATACGGTTAGCTCCAAATCCTTCTGTCTTAGCCTTCTTCTGGTCTATTGTTGAGTTAGGAGGAACTTTCCATGCCCCATTAGCATAGACCTTCATATCCTTATTGAGTGTAGTGAATGAGGTAAACTGACCTCCTGCTGTCTGTCTGATAGCCCAAGGCTTAATCATCACAGCTGGTGAAATAACTATCTCAGATGGTATAGACCAATTTAAGAATATCTCAGAGGTTTTGTTGCCTGAAAACCAGCTGTGCTCTAACTTAGCCACACTAGCAGATGAGTTAGTGGTGTATAGGTTAAGCTCCACAGCCTTGTTAAATGGTCTGTTTACATTCTCATTAAAGCCTCCTGTGATAGGGAACTGCTTCTCAATAACAAGCTGGTCAAGGGCTGTGAACTTCATTCTAGCGTCAGTACCAGAAGGGTTCACAGGGAGAACCTCATACTTAGCATTACCTACATAAATCTGTAGGTTGTTAATAATGATTTTGTCTCCCTTGTAACCAAAGCTCGGAATGACTTGGAACTGAACCTCACCCTTACCTACTACAAACTCTCCAGCTCTTTCCTCCCACACAGCGGAAGCATTATCCCAGCCTGAACGTACCTTAAACTCAGAGCTGTTAGTGCTCTCTAGTCTGAACTTTGTATTAGCTTTAGCCCAAGTAAGGGCTTCTCCCTTTGTGTTGAATGTTGGCATTACTCTACTCCTCCTGCAAGGTCACCAGCGTTGAGTGTGTTAGTTGTTCGGATAGCCCTATTTCCGTTAGGAGTTCCTCCAAACACGTTGATATTACCTGTAGCAATATGACGGTCAGCTTTAAGGCTACCAGCAAGAATGTCTGTACCAGCACCTTCCCAAGCACCAGAGTCTTTAAGGTCTTGCAAGAGCTTCTTCACAGCTGTCTCTAGGCTATTATACTTAGTTTGTAAGGACCTGAGCTCTGAGCGGTCTGCTTTAGTAGCAATGTCACCGAATGTAACTAGGTCATTAGTATTCAAAGAGAAGGTTGTTCCATTAAGGCTCAATCCATTTCCTGCATAATACTTAGTATCATTGTCAGCTCTACCTTCTAAAGCAGTTACCTTAGTACTCAGTCCTTGCACAGTAGTATTAAGCCTGTTAATACCTTCTGTGACATCAGTATTTATTGGTACATCTAGTGAGCTAGCTCCCCAAGAACGAGGTCCTGTACCCTCATAGAAGCACACACCAGCAATCTGTAGCACAGTATTACTTGGTACGCTACTATTCATACGTCCTAGGAGTACCTTGGGAGTAAATGGAGCTGTATCATATACTTGGAAACTGATAGTGTAAAGAGCCCAGTTGGCATTTACTTTCACAGTAACATCACCATCAATGTTAGTATTCATTCCTCCTGTGGAGCTATATACAATACATACCTTTGCAGGTGAGTACAGATGGTTACCGAAAGTAATCTCACTAGTTGCCTTAGCAAAGAAGCTTACTGTGTACCACGTTCCCGGATTAAGAGGATAGCCTAGCTGAGCGTTAAAGGTATCGGCTGTACCAGCTCCTGTGCCTCTGTTTTTCTCACTGATAGCTAGTCCTAGGTAGTTTCCATTAGGAGCTCCATAAGTGTTAGCTAAGCCGTCTCTAGTGCCCTTAATGAGGTTATCAGCACCTACTAGTAGTGTACCAGAAGGCTCTGGAATACTATCCGTCACAGGCTTGGTAGTCAGTGTCAGGTAAGTAAATCTCACAGGGAATGTCTTAATGTCAATACCATCAATACGAACATTCAGAGCATTTACTTTCAGGTCTTTCTCAGCAAGCGTCCATGTGTAGGTAATCTCATTGCCTTTAGCCTGCATAGATTGTTTACCGGCAAGCCAGCCTACATACCAGTTAGTCGGATTAGCCATGTCATAGGCTTCTAAAGCAAGCTGAGCAGTAGCAGGGATAGCTGATGAGGTATTCACATCAAACTTAGCCTTGATATACAACTTGTCTCCTACAGAGAAACCTAAGTCACCTAGAGACTTCTTATCTGTGAGATAGTATAGTGGGGCTGAATAATAGTCTGAACCTTCACCACGCTTACCTACCCAGCCGTTACCATGGTACTTGTTAATATAGTTCACAAGGGGAACTTCAACAGCCTTGGTTTCTAAAGCAGGGATTTTATCAATGTTAGCTTTCACAGCAGGGTCAAGTTTAACTTCCCAATCCTTAGTGGCTGTCTGTGTACTAACAATTCCGTCCTTACCAATTACTGACACAGAGGCTACTCCCTTAGGGGCTTTGAGCTCACCAATTTGGCGCTCTACATTCTCTAGTCGCTCATTGGTAGGTACTTTTGTGCTGTCTAGTGACACAGTGTAGTCATTATTAGTCTTAGCTACCAGAATACCATTGCCGGGATTCACAGTTGTGATAGTATCTCTATCCTGTGTGACTACAGCTGAGATAGTCCCATCTGGTGAGATAGTGATACCCTGACCGGCTTTATAAGTCTTTCCATCACCGCCTGAGCCTGTGCCGTTAAGCTTAATCATAGCGTCCCTAGCACGGTTTAAAATCCATACATTTTCATTGCTATCCATGTAAGCATGGTTGCGGTCAGCATAGAACGGGTCAGGCTTCTCAGACTTGACAATAAGCCAAGTACCTTCATCAGGAGGGCAATCTTGGCAATAGTCTTTTCCGTCATTACAATCACACTCATAGCATTTGTTACAAGTCATTAGTTCGTTTCCTTTCCTCCTGTGCTGTAGTAGTTCACACAGGTTCTAATCATACCCTTACCAAGCAGGCTATCTGTACCCTCTGTGAACTCAGAGGTGGTCTGCTTATTAGGTATCAGGGTGTACCCCTTACTATTATACCATATTGTATCTGGAGTAGGAGCACAGAAAGTGCTCTTCTCATGAACAGCTGGTGCGATAGGTTTATTAGTTGCAGTGTCAATAAAGGTTGTTACTGTGATATAGTCAAGTCCCTTAGCCTGAGCAATCCTAGCCTCTCGACCAACAGGAGGGCACACAGAGCAAGCTGACTTACACTCTCTAAGAGGAGCTAGGGTACATAAACCACAAGTAAGCTCATTCAGGAAGCCTGTGCTCTCATGAATGTTAATATAGCTTGGTGTAGGAGGTAGTTCTTTCAGCTTAGCCTGATAAGGAGCTACTGGCATAGAACTTATCACAGGGGCTGTATTCAGGTTAAATCCTGATACATTCTTCTTGTAACTTCCTACCGTAAACCTAATAACATCTACAAAGACTCCCCACACAATAGACTGAGGACCCTCTCCAAGAGGATTTCTTGTGTAGTTGCTTAGTCTACCATTCTGTGCTGTTACATAAGAGCCATTGATAGGCACAGTATAGGCTGTATCGACAGTGAAGTAAGTACCCTGCCCTGACTCAGCACCAAATGGATATAGGTTTAGAATAGCTGTTTCCTTGGTTGTAGGCTTAACTTCCTTACCGTCAGCAGTAAAGAAACGTGCCTCTACAATAAGCTCAGAGCTATACTGCTCATTGCTACCCTCTGTGTGAATAGTGATTTGCTTATATGGATTAGTTGGTACTCCAATAATCACAGCCTTCTTAGGGTGTTCAGTTGACACAAGAGTAATTCTCATCTTGATAGATGAAATCTCTTTCCCTGCTAAAATAGTAGTTGCATTAGCAAAGTCTACCGTCATTTCCTCACGCTCTTTTAAATAGGTATAGACCAATTCATTTGAGGTAAAGGTAGTCACATCAGGGATAGGATTGACACTTGCAGGCTCTTTAGTATCAGAGCTTAGCTTACGTCCTCTAATTGTCTTAGCCATAACAGCATTAGGAGACATTTGAAGGTACTGACTAGCCACTGCCTGAGGGTAGCCTTCCTTGGTCAAGTTAGCCTGTAAGATAGAGATACGGCTTGTGTATTCTTGCTGGTCTTGTTGGTACTTAACTAAAGCACCTTTATTATACTCATTAACAAAGGAAGTCTGCTCATCATACTCTCTTTTCAGCTTATTGTTATATGCAATAGCGTCAGACACAGTAGAATTAGAAGCTGTTACCAACTTATTGGCATTTCTTGTCAGCTCATTTATCCTACCACACAGAGCCTCGTTAGCTTTATTAAGCTCCTCAAGGTTCTTTTTGTTTGCCTTAATTCGGTCATTTAAAATATCAGTCAGCCCTAATGTATGACACAGGACGTTGATAAAATTGTTGACAAACATAAATACATTACTAAAGCCCTTAGAGCTAAGCTCCCTCATGTCACAGGGCATACCTGTTTCAAACATAGGAGCTATTGGCTCTAGTAGGTCTTTGTGCAAGTCCTTAACCTTTTGACAGGTATCATCACAGGTCTTGCCTATGTCTATACATTTAGGTTTGCAACCATTATCACACTGACATTCCTTAAACCTGCATTTCATACAAGTTACGCAGTCTGCCATTAAAGCTCCTCCTCTGGTAGTGCTTCAAGAGTGGCTACAAGTCCCTCAAAAGAGCTGTCAGCTACCACAATCTTAGTTGTAGCATACTGGTTATAAAGCTCCAAGATTTTATTCATCTGAGCTTGCAGGTCTTTCATTCCCTGAACCATTTTCTCTTGCTTCTGGTTAATACATTTGTTATTTTCATCAATAACTTTAGTACGTGAGTAGATACAGCAAATATTCTTAATAATCCAGCATAGTTGCAGTATCATATTCTTATAGACACAGGAGATACCTCTAAATAGCCTGCCTAAGAACTTAGGAATATCACAGGCTAATAGAGACTCATTCCGCTGTGCCATTAGCTTAATCTTATTATCATTTAGGTCATGTAAAGCGTTACATGCGTCTCTTCCCGGAGTTATAGTGGGACAATCACACAAGGCATACTTTCTTGCCTGACATATGAAGTGCCCGCACTTATCTCCACAGGAACTACATTCCTTAACAGTCAAATTCTTTCACCTCACAGCTTCCACAGTCAATCTCTACCTTAGGAATATCTGGCACAGGAGGGATATCAATAGGGATTAGGTTATCCCTTGTGAAGTTTACCTCTAGCTGTCCATAGGTAGGGTCATAAAGCCAAGTATCACGGGTAGAAAGTACATGCACAGAGCCTCCAGTAGAGCCAGTGGTCTGTAGTGGTACTGTTCTATTATACTCAATTCTACGGTTAGGGCTTTCATTAAACGAACGGAATGGGTCATAGGCTTTATAGTAAACCTGATTACCTGCTCCATCAAACACAGCCATGGTAGCTGTAGAAGCCCCTGTCATAGCCCCTGTAGGCTCATATCTCACAGAGGTAATAGTAACAGCCTTTAGAAAAGCCTCTACATACCCTGTGGTTGTATTAAGCCTGAACTCACGCTCCACAGTACCGTTAATGCTTCCGTTACCGATAACAGCTCCGCCTACCATGTTCCACTCAATGGTAAAGTTAGTACCTGAGGTAGATACCCGTGTGTATGTTCCTGAGCCTGCTTGTGAGCCTCTAGGAAACATGTTCATTCGGACTGTCTGGTTGGCAATCTCAATGGACTTCTTCTGTGCGTCGTCTCTAAGCTTCTGAATGAGCCTATTTCGCACGTTATTGCCTATGTCATAGTTATTCTTAGCTATCTTAGCTAAACGCTCACAGGAAGCCTGCTGTGCGTTCTGAATACACATTTGCTCCTTACGTAGATGGTCCGTTTGCTCACGTAAGCATTGGAACTCTTCTCCTACATGACAGAGCTGATTGATAATGTTCTTAGTAACACACCAGAGTCCATAGGTTGAGCGCCTGATAACATTAGGCAGGTTCACTACGTACTTATTTCTAAGCTCATGTACCCCAGCACGTTGGAAACGCTCCTGTGCAATAGCCTTAAGGTCTTCACAGACATCAGGTCCTCTACCAATATTTTCACATTCCTCACACTCATTACACTTCTTACAAGGACGCTTAGGTCTTGGTCTAAGAGGTCTTGGAGTAGGAGGCACAGGAGGTTCTCCCGGTTTGTCAGGTTTGTCAACCCTAGGAGGCTCTTGTGGAGGATTATTGGGTAAACTAGGCACAGGAAGCTGAGGCTCTAGCACTGGTCTAGGAGGCTCTTTAGGTTCTTCTGGCTTAGGTGGGATTGGGATATGAGGTACTTGGACATCGAGACGGTCCATAGTGAAGTTAATATCCACACTACCTTGAGTAGGTTCATCAATCCACACATCACGAGTCCACAGGATACCAACACGTCCCTCAGTAGAGCCTGTAAGTTGAATAGGTGTTTGCCTATTAAGCTCTACACGTCGGTTAATATTCTCACTGAATGGCTGGTAAGGGTCGTAAGATTTTGTCCAGATGATTTGGCTATTAGGAGTATACACAGTGAAGGTAGCTCCAGCAGAAGCCCATGTATCATTTGGGTTAAATGAATAGTTAGCACTAGTTAAGTTGAAGGCTACAATGTAAGCCTCAATCCTATCTTCCTTACGCACAAAACGGTATTCAACATTACCACGAAGCACACCATTACCTACTACACGTCCGGTATTTACCATTCGCCATTGGATAGTAAACTCATTTCCACTAGTGGTTACGCTTGTATATGCTCCCCCTCCTGTGCTTGAGCCAGTAGAGAACATATTCATACGTGTGGTTCGTTGCACACGGTCTAGGGCTTGTTGTAGTGCCTCATTCTCAAGCCTACGTCTACGCTCAGGGTCAACAGCTTCATCATATTCACGCTTCTTCTGACGATAGACAACAATGTCCTTGTCATACTGAGCCTTATCAGCTGTGTACTTATCTTGCTTAGCCTCATTACGCTTAGTACGCTCAGCGTTTTCTGCTGTAATACGAGTAATCTCAGCCTGAATAGCATTACGCTCCTTAGTATAAGAAGCTAGTTTTTTATCATATTCAGATTTGTTAATTAGGTAGGTTTCATATTTCTCAATGAGCTCTTTGTAACGTGCCAAGGCATTGTTATAAGCAAGTAGCTTACGCTCGTACTCAGCCTTTTCCTCAGGAGTAATACCTCCGTTGTAGTTACACTTCTCATCAATCCATTTACACAGGTCTACCTTATATGCTTCAAGTAATTGCTCACTTTGGGCTAGTTCCTGCTCAGTCCACTTTTCCCCATTCTCTTTAGGAGGACACATAGGGTCTGGAAATACACAGGGTAGATTTTTATTGGACATAACTCCTCCTACTAAAAAGAAGAGGAAACATTTACATATTCCCTCCTCAACCCCTAGGGTCTATTCCTTAGGCTCACCTGCAATAACTTCGGTAAGGCTCTTGTTAGCGTCTTCGATAGCTTTTGCGATAGCCTCTTGCGTCACATCATCAGACTTCTGTGCGTTAATGAAACGGTCAAAGTCTCCGTCTGGTAGGTTGAGGTGCACATGCTTAGCATTTTGAAGCTCACCTACTGTCTTAATGTCTCCAATTCCCCAAACAATCCCATTAGTAATAGCAAGGTATCCCTGCTTACCTGAATTGCTTCGGATTACATAGTTTGTCATTTCGTCTTCCTCTTCTTCAAATTGGTTGTTTGCAATATCATCACTAAGAATAGCAATGTTTTTATCTAAGCCTCCAGCAATACCTGTACTAGTGAACTGCCACCAGCGGATACCTTCCATGGTAGGATACACTTCCCACACAGGAGTAGGAGTTACCTCATAGTTAGGGTAGGCTGCAATCCACAGGGAGTTAGGGTATTTAGCCAAGATGGCTTTATAGTTTACGTTTGCTAAAGTATATGGCTTGTATGAGTAATAGATAGGCTGATAGCCCTTTCCAGCACATGCGTCCATGAAGGCTAGGATTGCCTGTGTATTGGCTTCCATATCTCCACTAGCATTATCCTCATAGTCACAGACAAGATAGTTCACAGGCTTGCTAGGTAGGTTGCTCAAGAAGAAATTAGCTTCTGCAAGAGCTTGTCCTACATCACCTCCAAATCGTGCGAAGTGGTAATAACCAACTGGCACAGAGGAGTCAGCCTGAGCTTGTCTAACCCCTGACAGGTAGGTAGTGTGCTCACTTACCTTAATGATTGTCTTGTTAGTACCTGCTTGCTGTGTAATAGCTGTGAGGTCTGCTGATTGGTATGCTGATACATCTAAGAAGTAATCGTCCTTCTTAAGTCCCGGAGCTCCGTTTACGAAACCTCGTCCACTAGCTGAGCTAGTTTGCTGAGCTTGGTTAGCTTGTCCTCCAACACCCAGCTTAAGACGGAAGGCTGTATCAAAGGTAGCTTCATAAGGAAGTCTCACAAGAGAAGTAACTCCTCCTCTATCTAGGCTACTATCTGGTCCTTGGTTTTGTCCTAGGAACATACCATACACACCGTCAATGTCACTATCAAAGATAGCCACATGAGAGTAAGGAGTCCAAGGGTGCTCTTTAAAGAACACAAGGTCACCCGGTTGCAACATACTTACTTCATCGAAGTAGTTAAGGATACCGTTACTGTGACGGTGTATCCAGACATCCTTTACAAAACCAGAGTCAGTACAGTTAGCATAAGGCACTCCATTTTCTATACAAAATTGTGCATATAAATCAAAGCACTGAAACTGGTAATATCCATCTACATCATAGCCATTACCAAGCGTTTTGTTCTTAAAATCTTGGTAACTAATTGCCATTACTGTTCTCCTTGTTTTGTTTCTGTTTCTTCCTGATTTTTCGCATAGTTATTACTTGAGATACCAAGAACCACACCTGCAAACACAGTGATAGCGGAAATAGTACCGATAGCAACAGATGGGTCAAATTTGTAGATACCTCCTAGCGCAGTTAGCAACGTAATAAACGCTGGGATAACTACTGTGATAATACGTTTAGCAATGTCATATTGTTTATTCGTTAGGTTCATTTACTTCTTCCTCTTTCTTATGGTAAAGTTCGTCGTCTAACTCATGAATGTAGTGATTTCCATTCAAAAGATAGTATGTAGTGATAATCTCACGTGTTAAGTGGTACTTCTGTTCCCAAGAGAACTCAGTTGAGTTATAGATTTGAAGATATTCATTTCTAAGGGCTGAGCGCTTATTGCTCCTAGCCATTTCCTCTTGAGCCTCTTGGTGAGCTTCTGCCTCTTTAGTCTTCTGTGTCAGCTTAGTCACAAGGAAGGTACACAGGGTTGTGATAACTAGAGTCACAGAGGTTATTACTTCCTGTCTACTAAGAATATTGTCAATCCATTGGTTATTCATGATTACCTCCTAAGGGGTTTCAGATAGAGTAATTGCATAAGTACCTTTAGGTACACTAGATAAGTCTAATTTACTTAGTGCATGGTCATACGGTATAGGATTTCCTGCATAGTAAAAAGTTTTATTTTCACTAAAAACCTCATTAAATTTTTTTGTATCTCTCATATAACTAGCAGAGCCATTTATAAAGGTTACCGATCTACCGACTAAAAATCCTGTCAGTAAATCACTACCATCTATACCTACAATACGCACAGTATAAGGGTTAGATAAATCACCTTCTCCATTTATATAAATATACCCTCCAGTACCGTTAAAGAACACCTCTGAGGGCTCAGGGAATATTCCCTCCATAACATAGATTAATTTCTTATATTTATCAAAATCAGCTACTTTGCTTTTAAGGTTATTTATATCTTGCTTAACATCTTCTGGAACACCTGTAGGGTTGCTAGGCTTGTCAGGTAAATCAACCTCACTCTGCTGACCATTCTCTACAAGCTTTAATTTATTACCGGTAAGAGTCAGTCCATAGGTCTTACCCTCTCCACCTACTTGTGCTCCATCTTGAAAACATTCTCCTACATATACGTTTACAACTTTATCTGACATTTATTACTCCTTAATCAATCTTACCAAATTCTACAATAGCTGTCTTGTTATCAACTGACTCATAGGACACAGTGAATGTACCATCTGAGTTAAGCTGAGTAAACTGACCTCCACCAGCTTTCACATGTGTATAGCCATTTGCCTGAATAAAGTCTTTATAAAGGTTACCCGGCTGGTCATCACTTCGTGTAAATTGTTTAGGGTCAATCACAAGAGGGTTAGCCATTGGCGTATCACTCTTGAAGTGCACTGGGTGGTCATTATGACCTGCCTTTTCTTGCACATAAGCACGGATAGTGCCATCTGTGTAATACTCAGGAAGTGCGTTCTGCTTAGGCTCTTTACCGCAGTTGAGAACTACTTTAATATTATCCCCACACCCTCCTGAATTAGCAGGGCAAGTAGCCTTGGGGATAGGCTTGTAACCTGTGTAAGTATTGTAAACTACTCCACACAGCTGGTCTTCTTTTGCTAGCTTATACGCCATGTTTCCTCCTTAAATCCAACGTGAGCGTCGGTCAGTTGCTTTGTTTCCTGTCTTAAGCGGTGGTAGCTTAGGTTTTGGAACTTCAATTTTTGGAAATGTTGGTTTAGTCACAGCAGGGGCAGTAGGCAAAGGCTCACCTTCCTTAATGTGTCCCATCACTTCATCAAGCTGAGGCTTCATTCCATTGTAGATACTACTCATTTGAGCTATATAAGCCCCTAGACCGACAGCAGCGTAATCATACTTAGCCACAGGTCTGAATAGTCCTCTTGTGAAGCTTTCAATATCATATTTGTTGTTTGCGTGATATAATGCGTCTGCTCCTCCGATACGGTCTGAAATGAGGTTACAGTGGTCTTCAAAGTAATCTTTGAGACTTGCAAACTTCATGTAGTAACCGCCTTCTGCCCGTGGAGCTCCTTGTGATACTACCACACCTGACTCACGCTGAGGGTTTCCAGTCCATGTAAGACCTCCCCAGTTATTCTCAGGACCTGCATAGGTAGCTCCAGGAGATTGTCCCCAGTTAGTTTCCAGATAGGTCTGACAGATAAATCCGGGAAGCCAAATACCATACTTGGCACAGGCGGAAGCCATTGCACTTATCTTATCCTTGGCAAGTACATAGCCTCCATAGGAAATGTCTCCACCGTCATAGTTAGCAGTACCAGAAGGCAAGTCATTAGTCACAGAGGCGTCTTTCTTAGTTGTTACTACAATGTCTAGGTCTTCTCTTCGTTTAGCACAGGATTTACGGATATAACCAGCTGAGCCGTCCCAGCGGTCAATCTTAATCCAGTCCCCGTCTTCCAGCCCTGTGTACTTGGAACATTGGAAAGTCTTTTCAATAAACTCTCCGTCTTTCTCCTTAAGTACCTCAGTCTCATCACAGGTGACCTCCCAGAATTGATACGTTCTGGATTTAGTCTTGGTAGTGTCATTACCTGAGATAGTTCCCGGCTGATTATTAGAAGACTGTCCTCCTGCTGAATACCCCTCCTGATTATAAAACCTTACAATATGTGTAGGGTTCAATGGTAACAAATTGAAGGTATGCTCAGTTACAGGATTCCATGCAGGGTGATTTTGGTCTATACAGGTAGCGCTTGTCTGGTCACCATGACCATAAAAAGCTACGTGCCCTGCTGAATTATAAGCCACAGGTCCGAAGATAATCATATCTCCAGTTTCTAGCTGACCATCATAGGTCTTAACAAGAGCAAGTCTGTAAAGCTGAGGATTATCATATACAATAGTGGCGGCGACTGGTCCTACAAGTCTAGTTCCGAAGAAGCTAGCAACGTAGTTAGCGAGGTCATAGCAGTTATGATGTAGCTGGTTATCAGCAAAGTAACTGTGGTCACCTGTAGTATTCAATACCCATATAGTCTCTTTACCTTTGTAAGTAAGGGACTTAAACATTGACACAGGCTTGTTACCTTTTACAATCCGTAACCTCCAGACAGGCTTAGGATTATCACAGAAGTTTGTAGCTTCTCTATCAAGTCTTTTAGATAATGAAGCACTCCAACCATTTACATGACAACCGTGCTGGATTACAGTAAGTAATCTCTTATCTATAGAGGTTATCGTGCAAGAATTATCAACAACGTAACCGTCTGCTTGACAATACCCCTCAATAATGTAGCTATATTCCTCAGCAGTAAACATATCTGAAATATATTTACCCCTACACAGATGGATAAGCTTATTTAACCCTCTGTGGTTTTTATTAACAAGAGATACTATAGGAGTTACCTTATTAGTATGGGTATAATGATTTAGCTCAAGGTCTAAGTTAAGGACATATTCCTCTTTTTTCTTAGTACCAAGAGTGACCTTGACTACAGGAGATTTAGTATTCTCATGTCTATAGTCACAGTGACCATCACCCAGCCAAAAACCGAAGAACCTCCATTCATCAGGAGTTAGATTAAATAGTGACTCCTCATTACTAGATAAGTCAACTATAAGTTCATCTTCCTCAGTAAGTTCAGTTACTAACTTGTAACCACCAGATTTCAAGAACACTCTATGGTCTTTCGTTACAGAAAAATACCCCTGAGTAGTTCTTAACCAGTATACCTCAGAGTTCTTCGGAGAATTTTCCACTACAACATTTCCAGTAGATAATTTGTCCCCTACAGATAAATCTGCAACAGAAACATATCTATTATCACTAGTTGTAACGTAGTGGTCTGCCGTAAGACATTGCCAGTTCCCACCCGGACCTCCTCCAGAGCCGTCAAAGTCGTAATGCTCTCCAAGTTTATCTTTGCATATATCGTAGCAATTCCTAACCATAATTATACACCATTATTGTCTTTCAGTAAACTTTCACACAAAGCAAAAAGTTCAGTAGTTGGGAAGTATAAATAGCCATATTCAGCTATTGAATAATCATCAACAGGACAATAAATAACACTGTTATTATTGCATATACTTATGGCTACTGACTTTTTAACATCATAATTCAGGAAGGCTAAACTGTCATAGCAACCCTTCTCTAAAATTTGTCCTGCTAAAAATAAATCCCTATCTTCTATTAGGCTCAGCATTAGCTTCTGAATAGTAGCCCTGATTAGGTATAGGTATTCTAATCTACTCAAAGACAACCTCCATCATCATAAGTACCTGTTGTACTCTCTTCTCTTCCCTGTATATCTCACTCTTTAACTTCATGTTATCAATCACAGCGGTATAGTCCTGTGGGTGAGCCCCTAGGTGCTGTTCCACCTTAAACTGCTTCACCTTTAGCCGGTCTAACCTCTCTGTGTAGTGTTTGTGTTTATTATATAAATCCTTAAAATCGTACATATTAGTTTATGTGACTAAATTTCAAATAAAGGCGCAATGTCACAGTTGCGTCTCCTAGTGCTTTCACAGAGAATATCTTTTCTCCGGGGCTATACAAGGCTTCTCTCTGCTTATCATTGAGATACCATGCAACTTTCATTAGGTCATAGCCCTCCATAGGATTACCATTAGGGAAGATACCTTCTCCGCCTTTAGCGTCTGCAATCCAGTTACACTTCCATATCGCCTTTAGAAATGGTGTCAGGTCAATCGTCTCACTATGTCCTGTAGTTGCGTTGTGCGCAAACACTTCTAAGTGTACATCAGACATTGGACGAACACCCTCTTGTTCCTGCTCTGAATTGTCTCCTTTGTTATTTGTAACAATAACCTTAAGAAACCAGCGCTGAAACCTATCTAAGTCCCCTGACACAGTGAGGTGGTAGTTGGCTTCTTTCTTCTTATCGCCAACCATTTCCTCTGTGTTTCGTATTGTGTCTACATAGTCAACACCAAAGAGGTCAGTTACACCTCCACGCCTTTGTCGGCTTGATTGTGTAACCCTCTCTCGTGTGTCTCTTACTGTGTTTACTAATCTAGTTACAGCGTCCATTAAGTCACCTCTCTATCCACTGATAAGAACTTACTTAGCTCTAATCTAAGCACAAGGGAGTTCCCTGTGGTATATTGGTAGCTCATCTTGTTGACATAAAACCAGTCATTAGCCCTGAGCACTTTAGTATAGTATTTACTGCAAGGTGTTAGCTCCACAAGGTCTACTCCTAGGATAAATTTAACTTTATCCCCTACCTGAACTCCTGCTGGCAGAGGTGAAGTAGTCACAGGGTAGATAACCTTCCTCCTTGAAGCTCTCATCTTCCTGATAGCTGACTTATACATTTGCACAGTGGCTTTGATACGGTCTTCATCAGACACTTCCTTATTCTCACTAGCTATCGCCTGTGTGTCATTAGTAGTAATGCTACCCCAGTAGAGTTCTCCTGCTTCAAGGGCAATTCCTTCCTCATCTAGGATAGCATACTCATCTTCTGACATATCAGTAGCGAACACAGGGAGTGGTGGATAATCAAAGTGCCTCTGTGAGTTTACAGGTCTATCTGTCTTAATCACAGGAAAGCCTTCAATCATGAGTTTCTTATCATGGAAAATGTCCCGAAGGGTTAATGAGCTTGCTCCTGCGTCAGCCTTATCTGAGCGTACCACAGAAGCATTCATAACTCCTTGGAAACTTTCCTGAACTTCTTCAAGGTCAATGAGGTATGTCTCAGGAGAGATAAGTACCTCTTTCTTAGCACCCATGGCTGAGAATGTAACCTTGAAGGGGTCTTTCTTGTCTATGCGCCATTGCATATCTTGAGTCTTCTCACAGAGCTTTGTGAGGAACTGTAAGACCGTTTCTTGTGAAAATTCATACTCTATCTTGCGTTCAGTTTTATCTGGGAACTCAAATTTCATTAGGTTCACTAAGTCATTCTTAGAGTCCTTCCAGTATTCTTTAACCTTCTTAACAACGTCCTGAACTGTAGTGTCCTTAAAGGTTACGTTAGTTGGAAGGTTTTTCTTATCCAGAAGACCTACTATATGAGTGAGGCTCACAGTACAAGTACCTGATTTATGATTTGTCCTCTTCTCATACACAGTGCCTAGAAAGTTCCAATCATCACTAGACAGGCTAATCTGAGTTGTTCCTGTTAGTAGCTTAGCATACTTAGAAGGGATAGTAATTGGAATTGACGGAACTTCCATCAAGTTAAAGTCTAGCGCAAAGTCACCTAAGAAATCCTCAGGCAATAATAGCTGGTCTCTTGAACCGTCTCCTCCATTTATAATTTTCCCTATCATAGTGTAAGCCTTTCGTAATCTACATAAGCACAGGCTGTGCTTGATAATACACCATATACATTTATGGTATTTCTGCCTTTAATAATTCTGAATGGTCCTTCACAGTAAGACAAGTTATCTAGCTTGACAACCTTGTAGTCATACTCAAGACATTCCCAACTACTAGCATACCTTACATTTCCTCTTTGGTCAAGTGTAAGAACCCCGTTGTACTCACCTTTTACCTTGATATTGGTATTGTTTACTGTGATAATTGGGTCTTTGAAATGTCCGAATAATCCAACTCTCCATTGAGTGCTATCTAATACTGTATCAGCCTGAAACGTCTTGTGAAGCTCACCGTTTACACAGAGGTCACAGAGGGCGTGTGCATAAAGCTCTGGGAGTGTTTTACCATCAATCCTAGCCTTTTGGCAGTTATGAACTACTCTCCACTTGCTGTCACAGAGGTCAAAGAACTCATCATTAAAGTCTATGTCCTGAACAGCTGAGCAGTAGTCAATCATATCTTTCATAGCTGAGCAGTTATCATTACAGCACTCACAATCTGAGCAAGGCTGGCTATCATCACAGCAACGTGATTTAAGACAATCTGCTTTCATCTGAGTAAAGCTACACAGGTCGAACCTATCAAAGTAAGTCTTGTGCTCACTAGCCTTGTGCCAAACACCCTCTGCATTATTAAACTCCACATGTAGCACAAGATAGCCATTGTCAGTTAGCGTCCATTCCTTCTGATGTTGCATACTTGTACAGTAGGCATGACACCAGATAAGTTGGTTACCGCTATCAACAGCCCAGAGCTTACCCTTCCTTGTGAGCTGGTGAACTATGAAGTCATAATGCACACGGATATTATCATCACTCCATGTATTTGTTTTCAGAGCCATCTTGAAGCTAATAGTGTGAGTATCTACAAGTAGCTCATCACCTCTATTACCTACAAAAGCACCATGAGTGAAAGCCCTTGGAGTTGTATTAACTCTAAAGGCTACACTCTCAGCTTGCTCTTGTATGCTTCGTGTCCCTGTGAACACAAGGTCGTTATATTGAATATATCGTCTAGGCTTATTTACATTTTCGCCTCTATATCCCATTAAACATACCTCATCAATCTATCTAAGCCATACATACCATTCAGGTAGTTGGACTTGTTGTCAATATTCTGATTGACACTTGCATTGTTGTTATAGTAGTTATTCACTACTGTAGTTGTCCTGTTACCTCCGAGAGCTCCGATACCAAAGCGGTTAAGGTTATCTAAGAAGTTAGTTCCTAGGCTATCCACAGCTCTCTTACGGAGAACATACTCACCCGGAGTAAGCATTGCAGGAATAGTATCAGTACCTCTAGGCTGGAAAATTCCTCCAAGAAGGGGACTTCCTCCCTGTGCAAGGTAGTTCACAAAGCCTCCAGTAGAGAACAGAAGAGTACCTCCAGAAGGTATTTTCTTCTTATTCTTTTTATATTCCTTCTTGGCTTTGTTGGAGTCTCCTCCAGTAAGTCCTGCAAGAGCACCTGCAATCCACTCACCAATTCCATCGAAGATACCAGTAACCCATTCCCAGACAGCTTTTACACCATTCTTTATCCGAGTCCAAGCGTCGCTCAAGTCTCCCTTGTGCTTACTTTCCTTCTCTTCATCTTCAGCCTTCTTCTTCTCAGCGTCCATTGTGTTAGTGTATGTATCATACTGACTCACAAGGAATTGGAGTGCTTTATCTGGAAGTTGGAGAACTTGGTCACGAGACACACCAGCGTCAATGAGTTTTTGTTGTAACTCTTGTCTCTTCTCCTCTGTGAGGTTCTGAGCACCTTGACGATAAGCGTCCATCTGTGTAATCAAGTTACCTTGTTCATCTACAATATCTGTAAACTGTCTCCCTTGAGCAATAGCTACTTGGTTAAGCAATGCAGACAAGATTTCGTCTCCCTCAGAGCCATATAAGCCATTCTGAGCCTTTAATTGCTCCCAAGACATCAATTCCTCACCTATGCGTACATAAGTGCCTTGCATGTCCTTAAGTGGCTTCTGTGCGTTGTATCCAAGGTCAAATAGCGTCTGTCTCATAGTAGCTGAGTCAGTAGCTCCTGCTTGCTCAAGAAGTTGCATAGAATTCTGCATATATGCAGTAGCGTCTGTAAAGTTCTGTTGAAGTCTACCAAACACTTTCTTCTGCATATCTGTCATGTTTTGCAAGTAACCACCCAGAGTTACCTTAGAGCCTAGAACGTCTCTAGTAGTATGCTCATCAGCTCTTGCTCTTGACACAGCCTCTGCGTTCTCTCTAATAGCCTTGGCATTTTCAGCAGCCTGCTTACGGTACTCGTCATTGTACCCTGTAAGAAGACCTTCAATACCGTCCATGAGGCTCTTACCTCCACCCATGATAAGGTTAGTAATTGCCCCTAAGAGAGCTCCCACAGCAGTACCAATACCCGGCATAATAGCTGTACCAATGGAAGCTCCTGTGAAGGTTGCTCCGGCTAAGCCAAGACCAGCTCCTGCTGTCTTAAGTGCTCCACCTACTGTAGCCCCTCCATGTCCTCCAATAGCTCTTTGCACAGGGTCGGCAATCATTTGAGCAACTAAGGAAGCAATAGCTCCTAGAGGAGAAGCTCCAAGTGAGCCTATCTTACCTCCGATACCTCCAATAGCAGGAGTACCTGCTCTAGCAAGGAACTGCTGTAAAGCATTCCCTTCTGAATTTGCTAGAAGTGAAGTTATAGGAGTTGTACTAGCAAGCCCTCCTAGAAGACCTCCACCAGCTCCTGAGGCTAGACCACCTAACCCAAGGGCGTTAGCTACAGAAACCATTTTAGCCGCTGAACCTAGCACTTTACCTATCACACCAAAGATAGTCACAAGACCTAGTAGGCTTGTAGTAAGCCCCGGATATTGTCCCATGAACTTAGCAATCTCAGTCATAAAATTAAGGATATTAGTAAAGAATTTAAGGATAGCGTTAAATCCACTTTCCACAGAGCCATGACCAATATACTTAAGAATGTCTCTAATCATTGACACAACAGCTTTCACAAAGTCAGCCATTGCTTGAAACAGCTTCTTACCAGTATTCCCTGTAATACTCTTAAGAGCTCCTGTGAGAAGTTCCTGATAAATAGGCTGTAAGGACTTCTGCATATTCTGGAACACAGAAGAGAAGTTCTTCATACCTTGCTCCAGTCTTCCCTTAGGTAAAGAGCCGATAGACTTAGTAACTGTGTCAGTAAGCATATTGACAACAGAGAGCCACATTTTACCTACTTCTTCCACAAGGGTCTTAATAGTATTGAAGTTAATCCGTCCATTAAGCTGTTTAATCTTTGTCTCAAACCACTCAATAATCTTACCAAAGATATTAGCCACTTCGCCTATGAAGTTGCCAATCTTAACTCCGTACTTTTCAGCCCCTACTTGGTTAGCATACTGGAAGGTATTAAATAGGTTGTTATACTCCTTCATTAAGTCTTCAAAGAATTTTCTGACTTTCTGAATAAATAGGATTGTACGTCCAAGACCTCTAGGGTCTTCTCCATAGCCACTTACTCCCTGTTGGAAACCTAACTCAAGCCCCTTCTTGAAGTTGCCAGAAGCTCCTCCATTGAGCATGTTATTTGCTAGGTCTTTCACAGAAGATACTGCTGTAGCCATGGCTGTAAGTACCTGACCAGCATACTCTAGCCCTTTACTTACAATAGGTGTATCATTGATAAACAGACTAGCCAAGGACACAAGCTGTGTATAGAAGTCCAACAGACCTGTAAAGGCTCTATCAGCTCCATTCACAAGTGCTCCATTATTGACAGTCTTCTTGACCTCATCAATGATAAAGTTAATAAAGGTCAGGCTATTCTTAATCACAGAGCTGTTAGTTACCTGACTTACCATATCCCCATAGAGGGCAATAAAGTTAGCCACGGTATCGAGAGCTCCATTGTCAAGCATAACTTGTCCTAGTGAGATAAACTTAGCCACAAGGCGCTCATACTGGTAAGCTACCTCAGAAAGTCCTCTACCGAGGTTCTGTGAAGTAGTTGCATTACCCATAGCCAGTAAAGCCTGTGTAATCTCATTAAGTCCCTGAGCTACTCTTCCTCCAGAAAACCCTCCTTCGACTCCGTTAAGGAATGTAGGAAGGCTTCCCTTAAGTTGCTCAGAGAAAGCTTTATTCCATTCAGAGAAGTAGCCACGGATACCTGCAACAGCCTTCTGTGATTTTTCCCCTACATATTGCCACACAGGGTCTGACTTCTCTACTAGAGCAGTAATGTCTTTGATAAAGTCTACAATGCTATCATAAAGTCCCTTCAAAGGACCTTCTGCCCCTACAGCACCACTGGCTTTCAATCCAATGTTTTCAAGCAAGTTATCCCATGCAAGCTTAGGGGTCTTAATTGTGTTTGTAAGTGACTGTAATGCGTCACTGTTACCTACTTCTGTAAGGACTTCCAAGTATTTCTCAAGAGACAAGTAACCCTTACGGATAGCTGTCTGCTTGTTCACAGGATTTCCTTTATCATCTTGAAGATAGCCACGCTTAGCAAGTTCCTCATCAATCAGCCGTGTTGCCACAGGAGACTGACGGTATTGAATGATACGGAAGTCCTGCCAGTTCAACTTACCTGCCTGTAATGCGTCAGTAAGCTGTTTAGCTACCCCTGCAAAGTCATCAATAGGGTTTTTATTTGTAGCAACCAGACCAGCAATAGCCTTAGTCAGCTTCACAGGGTCTTGTACACCAAGGGCTGTAAAGTAACCGGTATTACGAAGCAAGTCAGCCCCGTTATAGGCAGTAGCAGCACCATAACGAGAGATTTCCTGAGCCACAGCTTCTGTAGTGCCTCTATCCTGTCCGAATGAAGCCATCTGTGTCTCATAAGTGACCATTGCGTCACCAAGCTCTTTGGTCTGTTCCACAATACTTCTCACACCACGGTTAATTGTCTGACCGATACGGTTGAAGATATTCTGGAAGCTATTCATGTGAATAACCCCACGTCCAAGGCTTGAGAGCGCTGAGTTAAAGTGTCTCACAAAGGTCGCTCCAACTTTACTCCCTAGGTTACCAAGAGCAGTAAGAGTTTTCACAGCTGGTGCAGTAACAATCTTCCCGATTGTAAAGCCTTTCTGTAAAACATTCCTTACTGTGTTAATCTCCTTAAGCATAGAGCCAAAGATACCCGTAGAGAAGCGTAGATTGCCCCCTAGCACCTTTCCAATAGCCAGAGCCCCAAGAGCCTTGCCTAGTGTCAAAGTCTTGCTAGAGAGCCCATCAAGAGCTCCTCCGATGGTGTTAAGCTGAGTCCTTAGAGATTGGGAGTTAGACATAAATCGTCTAGCCCCATCATTCATATTCTCTAAGGGGTCATTGCCATTACCTTTATCTCCAGTGAGCTTTACTTTGACCTCTAATGTAGGTGCTACTCTCTTCTTAAATGCACTCCATTCACGCTGAAACTGTGCCGTAGAGAATCCTATATTAACCTTAAAAGAGGCAGACTTATTGCCTGCCCCTAGTTCCTTTTTGAGGAGGTTATTGACTTCGCCTACCTGTTTCTTTAGTCCATTAAGGAGCGACTGAACACGCTGTACGTCTTCTGCTCCTGTAATATTAACTCCGATAGTACGAACTACCATAACTTCTCCTTCTAATTATTAGGCTAAGTCTCCACTGTCCTTACGAACTTCGTAGAAATTGCCATTATCGTCCCGTGAGATTGTCAGTGTCAAGGACAGAGTAACCTCACTATCTGTACCGTATTCACGTGAATTCTCTGTGATAAGAACATTGTTAAATACGTAGTAGCGGTCATTACCTTTAGTATCCTTAACGTGTTGAGTCACACGGAAGTGTGTCTTGTCAAGACGTTTGTCATTTGCTACAATCAGCTCAACTTCACGCTCAGCGTTGTAAGTCACAAGGACTTCTTCACCAATGTAGTCTTCGCTCACAAGGACTGTTCCACGAGGTGTTGCAAGTTTTTGGTCAGTAATGACGATAAACTCATCAGCACGAAGGCTAACACCCGGTGACACAGGAAGCATTGAGAGGTAAGTAGACTCACAGCGGTCAAGTGAGATGATGATTGTGTTACAGTCACCAAAGTACAAGTCTGGGAGGTAAATCTCACCGTACTTCTTGCCATCTACAGTAACCTCATCAACCACATAGGTATCAGTCTGAGGAATACCACTTGTTACCAAATTAGACACACTTTCAAGTGGGTTCAACCAGTAATCGTTAGCAGAAGTAGTTGTAGCTGTAATCTCCTTGGTTACTTCAATCTGTTCTGCGTCATATTGGCGTCCGAAGCAACGAGCGTCAGAAGCTGGCACAGATACATTATGTGTGAATGAAGTCAAGCAAGACAACAGTACGTTAGAGAACTTACGAAGCTCTGAACGGTCACCTACAATGTAGATTGAGCTGAAACCGATTTGAGCTGTTTCTTCCAGTTCAGTATCAGCAGAAGCTTCAACCTCATAAGAAATTGTAATACCTGCTGATTTAGCACTTGGCTTACCAGTCAGCTTGCCATTCTTGAACTCTGGATACCAACCAGTACCTGTTTGACCACCACCGTTAGCAGTGTCATTCAGCGATACAATGTCAGTGAAGTCTACTGTACGCAGAACTTCTCCCGGAGCAGTCACAGTGAACTTGTAAGCGTAGGTAAATGAGTTAGTCTGAGTTGCGTCAGCGTAGTCAGATACTTTAGCACGAAGTGTGTAAGTACCAGCCTTAGGCAAGTTCAGGTAAATCATGTTGAAACCAAGAGCATACTTATCTGGGTGAGAACGAATTTGATAGCGAACTTTCGCTTTCTTGTTAGCGTGTTTTACAAACAGTGTACCTGTGTTCAAACACTTAATAGGTCCACAGTTGATTTGGTCTTGAGGAACTTTATTAGCGTCAAAACCTACCTCAGTACCTGTATCGACTGCGATACGTCGGTTAGCTTTCAAACGAACACTTGGACGAATTTCCTCAGTAACTCCTACTGTGATAATGTCATTCTTATCTTGCTTGTTAAAGCCATACAAAGGGTGTGACATATTGGTAGATGAATAAGCCATTTAGTGTAACTCCTTATTTGTTTTCTTTTCCTTCTTCTTCT